>Ga0335075_10000277_pt1 | contig 94404 bp, 97 predicted proteins | sample Lox_Sample_24_FD_206723 | JGI IMG/M metagenome (GOLD analysis project Ga0335075, IMG submission 206723) | Soil microbial communities from Loxahatchee National Wildlife Refuge, Florida, United States - Lox_Sample_2.4 | ecosystem: Environmental > Terrestrial > Soil > Wetlands | place: USA... | reverse complement strand
GCCTGTCAACAGGCTTCACGCGGCGGCCGCTTCCCCGATCCGCTTCCAGTAGATCAGCGTCCCGGACAGTGTTCCGTCCGGCGTCAGCGCGTAGTCGGGCACTTCGCCGGTCAGCGTAAACCCGAGTTTTTCGTAGAGTCCGGCTGCCCCGTCCCTCGTCGCCGTGTCCAGGACAAGCAGCGTTTTGCCGCGCTCCACCGCCACCGCTTCTGCTCTTTGCATCAGCCGCATGGCGATGCCTCTGCCCCGGTGACCGATGCGCGTCATCATCTTGGCGATCTCGGCCCGATGTGGCTGGTTGACCGGAAAGTCGAGCAGAAGTGTCACCGTTCCGGCCAATATCGCACCGTCCCAGGCGCCGAGCACGACGCGCTCGCCGCGCGCTGCTGCGGCGAGCGACGTCTCCCAGAACCTGCATGCTTTATCGAACGCCAGCGGATGCATGAAGCTCACCGATCCGCCGCCGGCGACGACCTCGACGATGATCTGCGCCAATTGGCCGACAGTATCGCCGGACGCCTCGAGCGGCCTGATTTCGATCTGCTGCATGCTTGTTACCCGAGATGGCTGAAGCGTTTGCGCTTGCGGCCGCGTTTGATCTCGTCGACCCGCACGGCGTCGTCTGTTTGCAGGAAGCGGCCGCGCTCCAGGATCTCGAGCGTATATTCCTCGTAGGTCAGGCCGACCGCTTCCGCCTTCGCGAGCCTGAACAGCGCGATGTCGTGCGATTTCGGCTTCCACGCGGCGCGGTGCGCGCGTTTCCAGTTGAGGAATTTGTGCGGGTCGCCCTTTCCCCAGTCCGGCCCTTTGTAATCGTCGAGCGGCGGGCCGCCATTGTCGCGTCGGGTGATGCGGCGCATGTCAGCTCTTCATGACAGCAACGAGATAATGCGCCGGACCAGGCCCGGGCGCGTGGAATGTGCAATCCATCGGCGAGCCGAGCGCCAGGCAGTCCCCCGCCTCCATGTGATGCGTCAGCTCGCCTTCGCTGAAATCGAGCCTGCCCGCCACCAGCCATATCTGCTGGCGGATGAAGGCATAAGACGCCGCAGGCAGCTTCACCGTGGCGCCTTCAGGCAATTCCACGCGGATCAGCTCCAGCGGCATATCCGTCGGCGGCGAAAGGTGCCGGCGCATATAACCGGTATCGGGGTCGGTCCAGCGAGGCTGCGCGGCGGCTTTCGACAGTCCTCCGGCGGTGGATTCGGCACGCGCGATCAGCGCCGACAGCGTCATCCCGAAGGCGGTGGCGACGCGCACCAGAAGCACCGCGGTTGGACTCGCCTCCCCGCGCTCGATCGCCGAGAGCATCGCCTTGGAGACGCCGGACCTTTCGGCCAGCTCGGCGAGCGACCAGCCGCGCGATGTGCGCTCCAGCCTCACCCGGCTGGCAATCCCGCCCGATATGGTATCCGCTATCGCATCCATTTGTCCAATATATAAGACAACCTGAAAAGCGCAATTGGACATCTCGATTTTTCAGCAAGAGCTTAACTATCCCTCCACCATACGGTCACACCCGACCTTAACTCGCGATCTTTAGATTGAGCCGATAGCGGGACATACGGGGCGGACTTTGATGTTTGTTGACCGGGAAAAGGTCGGCGGCGAAACGACCTCGCAGGAGAGGCGCGACACTCAGCCCGATCACCGGGTCATGGGTCACGTCGTTCAATGCGATGGCGCCCGCGCGACGATCGCAGCCTTCGCGGATAACGCCGACGGTGCCGTCACCGGTCTCTGGACGGTCGGCAAGCTCGTCTCGATCAATCTCGAAAAAACCCGCACGGTCGGCCTGGTTTACGCAATCTCCCGGACGGCGGGCCAGGAGTGGAACACCGACGGGCGCAATCCGATCGAAGTCAGCGTCGAGCTGATCGGCGAGGTCCGCGACGGCGGCCCGGGCGAGAAGCCGATCTTCGACCGTGGCATCACCACCTATCCCTATATCGGCGCCATCTCGCACCGCATCCGCTCGCGCGACCTCGAAGCGGTCTACGACCTCGCCGGCCGCCGCAGCGTGACGATCGGCACGCTCTCGCAGGACGAAGGCATCGACGCCAACATCGCCATCGACGACACGCTGAACCGGCACTTCGCCATTCTCGGCACGACCGGCGTCGGCAAATCCACCGCCGTCTCCTTGCTGCTGAGAAAGGCGATTGAGGCACGGCCGGATCTTCGCATCCTGATCCTCGATCCGCACAACGAGTTCGCACCATCACTGCCGGACTATGCGATCCGCATCGACACCAATTCGCTCGACCTGCCGTTCTGGCTCTTCAAGCTGGAAGAATTCGCGGAAGTGCTGTTCCGTGGCCGCGAGACCGTGCCGGAAGAGCTGGACGTTTTGCGCGATCTGATCCCGCAGGCGAAGCACCAGTACCGCAATCCGAACACCGGCGCCTATCTGCGCAAGGGCGGCGATGCGCTCACCGCCGACACGCCGGTGCCGTACCGCATGGCGGATCTTTTGAAGCTCATCGACGACAAGATGGGCCTGCTCGACTCCAAGAACGATCGGCCGGTCTTTCGCCAGTTGAAGACCCGCGTCGAAGCCGCGATCAACGATCCGCGCTACCGCTTCATGTTCAATTCGCGCCTGATCGAGGATTCTATCCACGAGACGATCGGGCGCATCTTCCGCGTGCCGCACGACAACCGCCCGGTCACCTGTTTCGAGATGGCCGGCATGCCGTCGGAAGTCGTGAACTCGGTTTGCTCGGTGCTGGCGCGCCTTGCCTTCGACCTCGCCCTCTGGAGCGAAGGACATCTGCGCCTGCTGGTGCTGTGCGAGGAAGCGCACCGTTACATGCCTGCCGACCCGCGTCTGGGTTTCGCGCCGACTCGCCATGCGCTGTCGCGCATCGCCAAGGAAGGCCGCAAATATGGCTGCTACCTCGGCGTCGTGACGCAGCGGCCGGGTGAACTCGACCCGACGATCCTGTCGCAATGTTCGACGGTTTTCGCCATGCGCCTCGCCAACGAGGTGGACAAAGCGATCATCAAATCGGCGATCGCGGACTCGTCGGCCTCGACCTTGAACTTCCTGTCTTCAATGGGCCAGCGCGAGGCGATCGCCTTTGGCGAAGGCGTGGCGACGACCATGCGCTTGAAGTTCGAGCGGCTGGATGTGAGCCTGCTGCCAGGCGCTGGCAAGAAATACGGGCCTACCGAGGTCGCCGGCGACGAACGCGACATCGATCTCGTTCAGATCGTCGAGCGCCTGCGCAATGTGCCGAAGGCGGAACCGGGCGCAACGTTTGGCAGTGCCGTCAGCCCGGTTCGTCAGGCTGGCGAAGCCGATTATCGCAAGCCGCAGTCACAGCAGCATCAGACCGGCAATGACCGGTTTTCCTCGCGCGCCGGCTTCACCAGCTATCGCCCGATGAGCGACTGAGCCGCAGTCACACGCGACGCGAAGACGACAGCCCCTGCTTTTGATTGTCCGGCGCCCTCAGGCGCAAACCCGGTTTCTGCCGAGCTTTTTCGCCTGATAGAGCATGGTGTCCGCGCGCCGGTAGAACTGGTCGGCGGTTTCGCGACCGTTCCAGACCGCAAGCCCGACGCTGGTCGTTATCTTCAGCCTGATGTTGCCGGACACGACCGGCATGGAGGCAATCGCCTTGCGGATGCGTTCGGCGAGCTTCATCAGCAGATCGCTGTCCATGTTCGGCGCCACGACCGCGAACTCCTCGCCGCCCAGCCGTGCGACCACATCGTGGTAACGCGTCATGTCCTTGAGGCAATTTGAGACGGCGCGCAGCACCTCGTCGCCGACATCATGCCCGTGATTGTCGTTGACCTGCTTGAAATGGTCGAGGTCGAGGATCATCAGTCCGACCGGCTTGTCGATCCGGCCGAATTCGGTGAGATATTCCTTCAGCGCGTCGTCGAAATAGCGCCGGTTCTGCATGCCGGTCAGGCTGTCCGTCAGCGCCGCGTGTTTCAGCGTTTCCGAGTGCTGCGAAAGCGTCTCGGTCATTTCTCGAAGCTTGCCGCCTTCTTTTACCTGCGTGCGAATCAGCGGATAGATCAGGAACACGCCGAACACGAGCGCGGTGGCGAGCAGCACGCCGGTGATGAACAGCAGCCGGGTCAGATAGCTGACCATCTCCGCTCCGGTCGGCTGAAAGAGATCGGCCCCGCCGGTCAGCACGCGATAGGAGTGGGCCGTCAGCAGACCAGCGGCCAGGATGACGGTTATGAAGACGAAAAAAGCCGATTCCGACTTGTGGAAACGCATACGAACCCAGACACGGCGACCCGGTTCCGCTTATGTCATGCCCGCACTTACGGGAAGTTAACTTGAACAACTAATAGTAGAGTATTGACGCAAACGGCACGTTTAAGTGCGTGTATTCTTGGCGTGTTAAATCTGCGGCGGATTGCCGCCAGTGACAGGCCGGAAATCCATGCCCAGCCGCTCCCACCGGGGACCGAGTTGGTGGCGAAACCAGGTCGCCTGGCGCTTGGCGTATTGCCGCGTCGCGGCCTTTGATCGCGAAATCGCTTCATCGATCGAGATCTCGCCGGCCTCCGCCGCCGTCAATTCGCGCACACCGATCGCTTTCATCGCGGGAAGCATCGGATCGAGCTCGAGCGCGGCCAGCGCGCGCACTTCTTCCAGAGCGCCCTGTTGGAGCATCCGGTCGAACCGGGTTTCGATCCGTCGGACCAGCTCTGCCCGGTCCGGCTCGATCACGTAAAGTTTTGCGGACGCGTGATCGACCAGCGGCCGCCCTTGTGCGAGCTGCCACTCTAGGATCGACCGGCCGGACGCCTCCAGCACCTCCAGAGCGCGCACGATCCTTTGCCCATCCGAGGGGCGGAGTTGCGCCGCCGCTATCGGGTCCTGCCGCGTCAGCAGCGCATGCAACCGCTCGGCGCCTTCCTCCGTCAGCCGGCCACGCCAGCGGTTACGGATTTCAGCAGGTATGTCCGGCATCTCCGACAGGCCGTCGAGGAGCGCTCTGAAATAGAGCCCGGTCCCGCCAACAAAAATCAGCGACTGTTTCGCAAACCGGCCCGTTTCGACCAACTGCTCCACCTCTCGCAACCACGCGCCGGTCGAATAGGCCGTTCCCGGATGTACGTGCCCGTAAAGCGCGTGCGGGGCACGCTCCACGTCAGCTTTGCTCGGCCGCGCGGTCAGCACGTCGAGCTCCGAATAGACCTGCATGGAATCGGCGTTGACGATGACGCCGCCTTCGCGCTCGGCAAGCTCCAGCGCCAAGGCCGACTTGCCGCTGGCAGTCGGCCCCGCTATCAGGATCGCGTTTTTCACGCTTCCCTCGCCGCTGGCTTCCCTTCCCATGCCGCTTGTCGCCACGCTGATTTCCCGTTCCGACGCTGGCGTCCTCTCGCCGTCGCTTGCGAATATGGCCGCTGAGGCTGCCGGCGCAAGCGAAACGCGCTGGCTCGCCGAAAATGTCGCTTGTGATCTGGTGTTGCCGCAGCACGCTGAGTGCGCCAACGCCGAAGCAGCGCTTGGTTCGGTGTTTGCCGGCCAGGCGGTCGACATCGTCGTCCAGGAGGCTACGACCCGCCGCAAGAAGATCCTGATCGCCGACATGGATTCCACCATGATCGACCAGGAGTGCATCGACGAACTCGCCGATGAGGTCGGCTTGAAGGAGCGCGTCGCGGCGATCACCGCGCGCTCGATGAATGGCGAGATCGCCTTCGAGCCGGCGCTGCGCGAGCGGGTTGCCTTGCTCGAAGGGCTGGAGGCACGCGTCATCGGTCAGATCATCGCCAAGCGCATTACGATCGCATCCGGTGCGCTGGAGCTGGTGAAGACGATGCGCGCCAACGGCGCATGGACGGCACTCGTCTCCGGTGGCTTCGAATCCTTCACCGGCCCGATGGCGGAAAAGATCGGCTTCGACGAGCACCGCGCCAACCGCCTGCTGGAAGCCGATGGCCGCCTCTTCGGCAAAGTCGCGGAGCCGATCCTCGGGCGCGCCGCCAAGGCCGAGGCTCTGCACGAAATCTCCGCTCGCCTCGGCCTTTCGCCCGCCGACGCGATCGCCGTCGGCGACGGCGCCAACGATCTCGACATGCTGCGGCTCGCCGGTTCCGGCGTCGCGCTGCACGCCAAACCTGCGGTCGCGGCGGCGGCGCGGATGCGCGTCGACCATGGCGACCTCACCGCGCTCCTCTACATCCAGGGCTATCGCCGCGAGGAGTTCGTTCGATGAAGCCGATGCGCACCGAACGGCTGATCCTGCGCAATTGGGAGGATCGCGACCGCGATCTTTTCCATCGCATCAATTCCGACGACCAGGTGATGGAGTTTTTTGGCCACCGGCGCGACCGTGCGCAGGCCGACGCGTTCCTCGACCTGATCCGCGGCGAGATCGCGGAATATGGCTATGGCTTCGCCGCGGTCGAGCTTGCGGCGACCGGCGAATGCATCGGCTTCACCGGCATCACCGAAGCCGAACTCGCACCGCGCTTCCCTGACGACATGGTCGAGATCGGCTGGCGCCTCGCATCCGAATACTGGGGCAAGGGTTACGTCACCGAAGCCGCGAACCGCTGGCTCGATTTCGGCTTCGACGAACTCGGTCTTCCCGAGATCGTGTCCTTCGCCGTCACTGCCAATCACCGCTCCACGGCGGTGATGGAGCGTCTCGGCATGCGCCGCGATCCATCGAGCGATTTCGATCACCCGAAGGTGCCCGACACGCACCCGCATTTAAAGCGGCACGCCTTCTATCGGCTCTCGCGCGAGGATTGGTCGAATAAGAAAAGGGCGGCTCGGTAGCCGCCCTTTTCTTATTCCATTTCAGGCGCTTGGACGTGCCGCTTAATCCATTCGGATCGTCACGAAACGCAGCTCGCCCGTCTTCGAAGCCAGCATCAGCAGCGCGTTCTTGCGGCCCTGCTCCTTCAGCGCGGAGATCCGGTCGACCACTTGCTGCGGCGAGGAGACCGACTCCTGCGCGATTTCGGTGATCACCTCGCCCGCCTGGATGCCTCGCTCGGCAGCGGCGGAATTCGCCGCCACCTCGGTGATGACGACGCCGCTGATGTCCTTGCCGATCGTGAACTTGGTGCGCGTCTCGTCATTCAGCTCGCCGATCGTCATGCCGAGTACGCTTGCCGTCGACACCACGCCGCTGTCGGGCGCCGCCGGCTGGGGCGTCTCAGCCTCGGCGAGCTTCTCGCCGTCTTCCAGCCGTCCGAGCGTCACCTTAACGGTCTGCTCGACGCCCTTGCGGATGATCAGCACGTCGACAGCCTTGCCGACCGGGCTTTCTGCGACGACGCGCGGCAGATCGCGCATGTCCTTCACCGGCTTGCCGTCGAAGGTAACGATCACATCGCCGGGCTGGATGACGCCATTGTCGACCGGTCCGCCCTTGATCACGCCGGCGACCAGCGCACCCTTGGCCGTATCCATGCCGAGGCTTTCGGCGATCTCGTCGGTGACGGGCTGGATGCGCACGCCGAGCCAGCCGCGCCGCGTCTCGCCGAACTCGCGCAACTGGTCGATGACACCCAGCGCAAGCTGCGACGGGATCGAGAAACCGATGCCGATCGAGCCGCCCGAGGGCGAGATGATCGCCGTATTGATGCCGATGACCTCGCCATACATGTTGAACAGCGGCCCGCCCGAATTGCCACGGTTGATCGCGGCATCGGTCTGGATGAAGTCGTCATACGGCCCGGAATTGATGTCGCGGTTGCGCGCCGAGATGATGCCGACCGTCACGGTGCCGCCGAGCCCGAACGGGTTGCCGATCGCCATCACCCAGTCGCCGATGCGCATGGTGTTGGAATCGCCGAACTTGACGGCGGTCAGTTTTCTCAGCGTCGGATCGACCTTGAGCACCGCGAGATCGGTCTTGGTGTCCTTGCCGATCAGCTCGGCCTTCAGCTTGCCGCCGTCGGCGAAATTGATCTCGATCTCGTCGGCGTCGGCGATCACGTGATTGTTGGTGATGACGATGCCTTCCGCGGCATCGACGATGAAGCCGGAACCGAGCGACTGCACTTTGCGGTCGCCGCCGCCTTGGCCGTTACCGGGATCGTTGAAGAAGTCGTCGAAGAAATCCTGGAAGGGTGAGCCTTCCGGCAGTTCGGGCATCGGTACGGTGCCTTGGCCTTCGGTGCCCTTCACGGTCTGCGATGTGGAGATGTTCACCACCGCGTCGAGCAGGCCCTCGGCGAGGTCGGCCACGGAAGCCGGACCACCCATCGTTCTATGTGCGGTCGCCGGCGCCTGCGCGTCCTGCGCGAGCACGACCGCGCTCGTTCCGATCAGGAGCGCGGCGGCAAAAAGGGTGATCCGCAGCACGGGCGTTGGCGACATCATCGGCATGGTGGCTCCCGGAAATCCCTGAATCGCGCATCGAAGCGCGAAGACTGCATCTATTACCGGATGATGTTTCGAAGAAATAGGGCGTGTTTGGGGCGCAGCCACGGGCTTCGGATAAAACCTCCGTGACCCTGCGTGACGCGGGATCGGCCTATCCGCGCACCATCCATACAATCAGAACGCCGGCCCCGATTGCGACGAGGCCGGCGATCCTTAGTGTATTTTCGGATGTCGACAGCACTTCTTCGGCCAGCTTCTTCGCCATGCCGGGAAAGCCGCCATAAACCAGCCCCTCCACAACCAGAACGAGCCCGAGCGCGGCCAGGAAGTCGGTCACGCCCGGCTCCCGTTACTGCGCGGGGGCGCTTTCAGGCGCGGTTGTCGTAGAGCCGGTGGCAGCCGGTTCGGACGCTGGCGCCGGCGCTGGAGCCGTTCCTCCGGCGCCGCCGGTCGGATCGCGGAAGTAGCGGAAGAACTCCGACTCGGGCGACAGCACCATGGTCGTTCCATTCGGGTTCAACGCCTGCGAATACGCATTCATTGAGCGGTAGAACTCGAAGAATTCCGGATCGCGCTGGAAGGCCTCGGCGAACGTCGCGTTGCGCTGTGCTTCGCCCTCACCGCGCAGGATTTCCGATTCCTTGCGCGCTTCGGCGATGATCTCGACCACCTCGCGGTCGGCGCGGGCGCGGATGCGCTGCGCCGCCTCGCGGCCGCGGGCGCGAAGCCGCTCGGCCTCGGCCAGGCGTTCGGCCTTCATGCGGTCATAGGTCTGCTGCGAAACCTCCGCCGTCAAATCCGTGCGGCGGATCTTCACGTCTTCGATTTCGAGACCGAGGGAAGTCGCATCGGGGCCAAGCTGCACGGCGACTTCGCGCATCATCGCGGCGCGCTCTTCCGACAAGGCCGCTTCGAAGCCGCGCACGCCGTAGACGCGGCGCAGCGCCGCGTCGAGACGGGTACGCAGCCGCTGTTCGGCAAGCGCAATGGAGCCCGAAACCGCCTGCCTGAAGACCGCCGCGTCCTTGATGCGGTAGGCGACGAAGGCGTCGACCTCGTAGAACTTGCCGCCTGAAACCTGGACGCGGATGTCATCCAGGTCGAAGCGCATCACGCGATCTTCGATGATCTGGACATTGTCCGCTTCGAAGAAAGCGAACGGCGCCTTGAAGTAAAGGCCAGGTTCAGTCTCCACCTTCACGATCTCGCCGAAGCGAAGAACGATCGCCTGTTCGCGCTCGTTCACCACGAAGATGGATGAATAGACCAGGAAAAGGATGATGGCGACGAAGACGCCGATGATCGGGAGACGGTTCGCCATTAGTTGTTTCCTCCCGTCGCGCGCTTCTGCAGCTCGGGCAGCGGCAGATAGGGCACGACCCCCTGCCCGTTCGAACCCGGCTCGACGATCACCTTGTTGGAGTCCTTCAGCACCCGCTCCATCATTTCGATGAACAGGCGCTTGCGGGTAACGTCCGGCGCCTTCGCATACTCGTCGTAGACCGAGACAAAGCGCTGCGCCTCACCTTCGGCTTCCTGGACGACACGGTTCTTGTAGGCAGCCGCTTCTTCACGGACCTGGGCAGCCTCACCACGCGCCTGGCCGAGCTGCTGGTTGGAATACTGATTGGCTTCCTCGACGAAACGGTCCTCGTCCTGTTCGGCGCGCTGCACCTCGTCGAACGCGTCGGCCACTTCACGCGGCGGCGCCGCGTCCTCGATCGAGATCGCGTTGATGGCAAGCCCGGCGCCGTAGCCGTCGAGCGTGTTCTGGATGATCACGCGCACGGCATCCGCGATGCCCTGGCGATCGTCACGGAAAATGTCCTGCGCCGGACGGCGTCCAACCGCTTCGCGCATCGCGCTCTCTGCGACCTGGCGCAGCATTTCGTCCGGGTCCGAAACGTTGAAGAGATAATTCTTCGGGTCGGAAACCGCGTAAGCCACGGAGAACACGACGTTCACGATGTTCTGATCGCCCGAGAGCATCAGGCCGGAATTGCTTCCCGCGCTGCCGCCGCCGATGTTGACCAGCTTTTCAGCGGTGTTGGCCTTTTCGACCGTTTCGACCGGCCACCAGTGGAAGTGCAGGCCCGGCTCGGAAATCTCGGGCTTCGGCTTGCCGAAGCGCAGCTCGACCGCGAGTTCGTCCGGCTGAACCGTATAGATCGCCTGGAAGAACCAAAGTGCCACGAGCGCCAGCGCGATCAGGCCGAAAAGCGCCGGATTGGCGCGGCCGCCGCCGGGCAACGCCCTGCGCAGCCGGTCCTGGCCACGGCGGATAATGTCCTCGAGATCGGGCGGAGAGCCTTGCGGGCCGCTTGGCCGCGGGCCTTGGCCCCATGGGCCGCCGCTGCCATTATTGTTGCCGCCGCCACCCCAAGGGCCGCCGCCGCCACCGCCGCTCTGATTGTTCCAGGGCATAAAAGTCCTTTCGGTGAAAACGCTTGCGCGGCGCGGCCTTACGCGCCCCCGCTCGCTTCCTTTCGATCTTCTATAGGCATGCGGTGGCGCGCTTTCAACGCAACCTCGCCGCTTGGCTCGCCCGCCAAACCGTCATTCCGGCCGCCTCAGGCCACTCATTGCACCTTTCGGCGCCGTTGGTAAACCGCATACACGGTCGCATGGCTGTCTTTCTCGCCGGCCGGTATCTCTTCCATGCTGACACGTTCCCAAACGGCAGGATCGATTGCCGGAAAGCGTGTATCGCCATCAGGCTCGGCCATGACGTGCGTCACATGAAGCGTGTCCGCGACCGGCAGCGCCTGGGCGTAGATTTCGCCGCCGCCGATGATGCAGATTTCGTCCGTGCCCGGCGCGCAGCGACCGCGCACCCGCGCGAGCGCCAGCGCGTCGTCGAGCGAATGCACGATATCGGCGCCTTCCGCGCGATAATCCTTGTCGCGGGTGATCACGATGTTCTGCCGTCCGGGCAGCGGCCGCTTGGGAAAGCTCTCCCAGGTCTTGCGCCCCATCACGATGGGCTTGCCCATCGTGCCTGCCTTGAAGCGCTTCATGTCGGTCGACAGCCGCCAGGGTAATCCGCCGTCCCGGCCGATCACCCCGTTCTTCGCGATCGCTACGTAGATGGCTACGTTCACTGCTCGGCCCCCGCCTTGCGGCCCGCCGCCTTGCGCGCCGCTGGCACGTCGCCGGCCGAGCCTTTTGGCGCCTGTGCGGGCGCATCAAAACTGTAAGGCTGCAGGATCAGCACATCGACGTCGCGCTCCGGATAATAATCCGTCGCCTTCATCTGGAATGTCGTCGGGCCGATCTTCTTCACACCGGTTCCGCAGAAGCTCACGATCGCATCCGGCCGGCCCTTGTCCACGGTCAGCATGAAATCGCCGATCGTGCCGGTCGCCCAGTTGCCGCCGGTCGTCAACACGTAGGAAAGCCGCGCCTCGGTGAGCTGCGGATAACCGTCGGGATTGGCCTTCGCCGCCTTGAGGATCGCGCGCTCGACATTGCGGTCGATGCAGTATTTCAGCTTGTAGTTCTCGTAGTTCCCTCCGAACTCGCCGTCGAAGAAGAACGTGATGCCAGCCGTTCCGCCGACGCTCGGCTGGTACTCGTGCGCGACTTTCACCTGTTTCTGCGCCGGGAAGGTCGCCTTCCACCAATAGGCCGATTTGAGCTGCCAGTAGGGCGACCGATGCGCCTTCATGCCCGACCCGTCGTCATATTCGATGATCTGGATGATGCCGCGATTCTGCCAGTCAACCGCCACGCCCTCTGGCAGTTTTTCCAGCGCGGCATAGGCCGCTTCCGTGAACGGGAAGAACGGCACGTTGTGTGCGGTCAGATCCTTCGACACATCGATGCCGACGGCAACGGCCTTGTGTTCAAGCTCCGGCTTCACCGGCTTGCCGTCGACCGTCACCGTGAAGCCGAGGAAGTTGTCGCCCGTGCCTTGCGGGATGCCGACCGAAACATATTCATTCGCCTCGATATCCGGCATCGGGAATGCCACGATCGTCTCGACATCCTGATCCGACTGATTGCGGAACACATAGTCGACGGTGACCTTGTCCATCGATATGGAGAGGTTTTCCTTCTCCATCCAGATCACGTCGCTGCGCGACAGGATCAGCCCGCCGGTCCCGAGTTCGGCGGTGGAATCATTGGCGAGCGCCGGCGCGACCGACAAGGTGAGAACTGACACGGCAAGTAGGGTGCGCATGCGGCCAAGCCTCTGTTGATTCCGGCCGCCCGCCGCGGCCAGCGATCCCTGATCGCCTCATCGATCTGCCATCACGAGCAAGGCGGTATTGCGGCGGATCAGACCGCGATCGGCGCGGCGATCCTGGCGTCCGCCACGTAGTTCTCCAGCCGGAAATCTTCATAGCGGAAAGCGAAGAGATCGGTGATCGCCGGATTGATCCACATCGTCGGCAATGCCTTCGGCGTTCGCCGCAATTGTTCACGCGCCTGCTCGAAATGGTTGTGGTAGAGGTGGGCGTCGCCCAGCGTGTGGATGAACTCACCCGCCTTCAAACCGGTCACCTGTGCCACCATCATGGTCAGCAGCGCGTAGGACGCGATGTTGAACGGCACGCCGAGGAAAATATCCGCCGAGCGCTGATAGAGTTGGCACGAGAGCTTGCCGTCCGACACGTAGAACTGGAACAGGCAGTGGCATGGCGGCAGCGCCATCTGGTCCACCTCCTCCGGGTTCCACGCCGAAACGATCAGCCGCCGCGAATTCGGGTTCTTGCGGATCTGGATGAGCAGATTGGCGATCTGGTCGATCTCGCCGCCATCCTTGGTCGGCCAGGAGCGCCACTGCTTGCCGTAAACGGGGCCGAGTTCGCCGTGCTCGTCGGCCCATTCATCCCAGATCGTGACGCCGTGGTCGTTCAGGTATTTGATGTTGGTGTCGCCGGCGAGGAACCAGAGCAGTTCGTGGACGATCGACTTGAGATGCAGCTTCTTGGTCGTCGTGACCGGAAAGCCGTCCGCGAGGTCGAACCGCATCTGGTAGCCGAACACGCCGCGCGTCCCCGTCCCAGTACGGTCCGGGCGGTCCGCGCCGTTGTCGAGAACGTGTTTCAGAAGATCGAGATATTGCCGCATGACACCCGCCGATTCTACCGGGCCATATAATAGAGCACCGCTCCTCCCGCGCCTACCGCCAAAGCGAGCGCCATCCCCAGCGGCGACGCGCCTCAGCGGCCGGTCAGAGGCCCGATCAGCTCGATCTTGTTGGTCCAGACATAGCCGTCAAACGTTTCCGGCACGCGGGCAAAATCCTCCGGCGTGTCGATGCCTGCCGTACCGGGATCGCCCGCCCCGTAAGGGCCAAGCAGGATGATCCCGCTGCGGGCGTCGCGCATGCGCTGTTGGAACAGGTTTGGCCAACCCCACAGCCACGGCGCGACATTCACCGGCACCATCACCATCGTGTCGCGACAGGCCTCCGGCACGTAACCCGTCCAGCCGAGCCCGATATAGCGCGTCAGGCAGTCGACCAGCCCGCGCCGCGACCACACTTTCGCTTCCTCGATCAGACCGCCGGCGCGCAGCGTCGGCGCATCGCCGCCATAGGCGCCCCAAACCGCCTGCCGCCATGCCGGCCGTTCCGAGACCAGCGCGGCCAGCATATCCCCTTCCCGCTCTTCATTGCTTTTGAAGTTGATCAGGAATCGCCGGTCGGGAAGCGCCTCGAACACTTCCGGCAAGGTCGGCATCATGCCAACGCCCTTGCCGCGGAACGGAAACGTCGCACCGCCATCGGCCGTATAGCCGTAGCCGATGTCGAGCGCCTTCAGCGCCGCCAGCGTCTGTTCGTGCGTCACGCCCTTGCCGTCCGTGCGGCAGTCGATCGTCCAGTCGTGAAGGACGGCGAATTGCCCGTCGGTGGTCGGATGCACATCGAGCTCGACGACATCGGCGCCGGCCGCGAAGGCGGCCTGCATCGACGGGATCGTATTCTCCAGGAAATCATGTGTCGGCGGAAAGATCCGGCTCGCCGTACACGTATCGTTGTCGAGGTTCTCGCGGCTGAAGGTCTGGTGCACGCCGCGATGCGCGATCAGCCTGAGCTGCGGATCGTCCGGCGGCGACACCCGCCACGAAGCGTTGCCGACATAGGCCGCCGCGATGAAGCCCGCGAGATAAAGCAATTTCCTGCGCATTGTCCCCGAATCGTCAAAAACGTCTCCGTTTCGCCCCGTGCGCAAGAGACATGGCCGGAGGATGGCGGCAATGATTGACGTTACGCAATTGCGGACGCTTCGGTCCGACGCTTCACAACCGGGCCTCCAGCACCTATATTCGCCTCGTCAGGCTTGTCCTGACTATGGCGATAAACGGCCGATGTAATAAGCCATTCGGACCCGGGGGCGGTACCCGGCGCCTCCACCACAAGCCGCTGAAATGGCAGCGGTTTCTGATGGGGGCGAAATAGGATCGACGAGGGTGTAAAGATCGGACTTTTGCCCGGCATTGTACCACCGTTATCGGGCTAAACTTATAGTTGCCAACGACAACTATGCTGAGGCACGTCTCGCTGCTTAATGCAGCGCGATAGTCTCAATTCAAGCCCTGGGAGGTAGCACTTCCAGGCGGGGTTCGGAGGCACCTGGCAACAGAAGCCTCCACTTCCTTCACCTTTTCATGATATTTTGGCGGCCATGAAACTCGCAGAGGTTCTCGACACGCTGAGAAAAGCCGAGCCCGCGCTGCGTCCGCGCGGCGTGATGCACGCGGCTGTCTTCGGGTCCGTCGCGCGCGGCGAGGAACGGGCAGACAGCGACATCGATATTGCGGTGGAGCTGGATGACCGCGTCGTCAGGACACTGTGGGATTTGTCCGGCGTGAAGATCGCCGTCTCCGATCTGTTCAACAGCGAGGTAGACGTTGTGGATCGCGCCGCGCTCAGGCCGCACCTACGCGAGACTGTTGAGCGCGAGCTGGTCTATGCCTTCTGACCGGACGGCCGATTATCTCAGCCACATCCTGACCGAGATAGATGTTGCCGAACGAGCGGTGGCGGGCCTCTCGCTGGAAGAGTTTTCTGCCGACGAATTGCGGTTGCGTGCAGTGGTAAGATGTCTCGAGATCATCTCCGAGGCATCGGGACGTTTGCCTGAAGAGCTCAAGACAAAATACCCGGACGTTCCGTGGTCGGAAATCGCAGGCGCTGGGAATATTTATCGCCACGGCTACGACGGCGTTCTGGCCTGGCGAATATGGGAAACTGCCAAAGGCCTCCACGACCTCCGCGCCGTCGTCGAACGCGAGCTGTCAGCTTAACACTCTTTCCCTTCACAACCAATGCAACACCTCACCAAGGAGCGCATCTTCATGCGAACCGACGAGTTTTTCATCATCACCGGCGGCCCGGGCGCCGGCAAGACGACGCTGATCAAGGCCTTGGCCAAAGCCGGCCATCGGACCATGCCGGAAGCCGGCCGCGCGATCATCGCCGCGCGCAACAAGGTCGACGCGCCGCTCACCGACCCGCGGCTCTACGCTGAACTCATGCTTCTGTGGGAAATCCGCTCGCACGGTGCAGCGATGAAGGGCCAGGGTCCGGTCTTCTTCGACCGCGGCGTTCCAGAGCTTGCCGGCTTCCTGCCGATGATGGGCAAGCCGTCGCCCGATCATTTCGAGCGCGCCGCCGAGATCTGGACCTACAATCGCAGCGTCTTCGTCGCGCCGCCGTGGGAAGGCATCTACGTCCAGGATAACGAGCGGCGGCAGAGCTGGGAGGAAGCGGTGCGCACCTTCGAGTTCTGCGTCGAAACCTATGAGCGCTTGGGCTACGAGCCGGTTCTCCTGCCGCTGGCATCCGTGGAGGAGCGGATGCGCTTCGTGCTGGAAAGAACCGGCTCGTGATCTGCGCGGCGCCGGCTATTCAGCTGGAACCTGCACCGTTTCCACATTTTCCTCGACGTCCGCTTCCCTCGCCTCGCCGCGCAGCGTCAGCAGCGTGAGCAGGAAGGCGATCGCGGCGGCGCCCGCGATGCCCGTCACCATCGGCATCGGCCGGCCGTTGGCGAACAGGCTGGTCACCGTCATCGCGGCAACGCCGGTGATCATGTGCAGCGTTCCCATCAGCGCCGAGGCCGTTCCGGCGATTTCGCCGTGGTCTTCCATCGCCAGAACGGACGTCGTCGGAATGACCAGACCGAGGAAACCGTAGCCGAAGAACAGCGCGATCGTCATGAAGGTCAGCGACTCGAAGCCCGACGCCATCACGATGTACATCCCAGCCATCACCGCCGCGTAGCCGAACACGGCCAGCCGCACGACACGGCGCAGGCCGAACTTCGCAGTCATCCAGCCGCTCAGTTGCGACACCGCGAAGAACGACACCGCGTTGAGCGAGAAGAACAGGCTGTAGGTCGACGGCGACAGGCCGTAGTGATCGATCAGCACGAAGGACGAGTTCGCGAGATAGACGAAGAAGCTCGCTATGCCGAAGCCGCCGATCAGCACAAGGCCGAGGAAGTTCGTATCCTTGGCGAGGACCTTGTAGCCCTGCAAGGACGAGGCGAAGGAGCTGCCCCCGCGCGCTTCCACAGGCCGCGTCTCTTCCAGCGCCAGCGCCATGAGGGCATAGGCGAGCACCGCCGCGATCGCCACCGCCCAGAAGACGGCGCGCCACCCGAACGCATCGATGATGAAGCTGCCGACAAGCGGCGCCAGGATCGGCGACACGCTAAACACCAGCATCAGCAGCGACATCAGCCGCGTCGCCTCGGCGCCGGTGTGCAAATCGCGAACGACGGCACGCGGCACGACCATGCCGGTGCTGGCGCCCAGCCCTTGCACCAGGCGGAAGACGATCAACCAGCCGACATTCGGCGCGAACACCGCGCCGACGCTGGCCAGCGCAAAAACGATCAGGCCGCCGTACAGGATCGGTTTGCGGCCATAGATATCGGCGAGCGGCCCGACAATGAGCGGCCCGACCGCGAAGGCCAGGAACACGACGACCAGGCTCATCTGGACCGACAGGTCGCTGGCGCCGAGATCGGCGCCGATGATCGGCAGGGCCGGCAGATACATATCGATGGCGAACGGGCCGATGGCCGAGACGAGCCCGAGCACAATGGCAAGACGGAGGAAGTTGGCGGTCATGGGACTTCGCTTTCATTCTTGAGCGGTTCGGGCCGCATTTCAGGCCTCTGACCCCTCGACGATTGACGACTCGAAATTTCGACTCCTCCACTCGAAATTTCTTACCGGTCTCCAGATTTTTAGACAGACTTGTCCAAATCGTCAATCGCTGCTATATGATTTTTTGATGAGAACTGCCAACGCTCCTGACATCGCCCTGCCCCGAAGCCATATGGCCAAACGGGAATCGGTCGTTGATGCTGCCGCCAGGGTTTTTTGCCGCGAGGGCTTCGGCGGCTCGAACATCGACCTGATCGCGGCGGAAGCCGGCGTGTCCCGCCAGACGGTCTACAACCATCACGGCGATAAGGAGCGGCTCTTCGAGGCCGTGGTGCGCGAGATCACCGAGCGCATCAATGTCGAGTTCTTCGAGACGCTTGGCACCTTTCCCGACAAACCCGGCGACCTGCAGAAGGACCTGTCCGCCTTCGCGATGCGGCTGATGCGCAATTGCATCTGCAATCGCGACGGCAAATTCCTGCGCAAGCTGATCCAGAGCGAGGGCGAGCGCTATCCGGGGCTCTTCGAGACCTGGCGGGAGCAAGGTCCGGGCAAGACCTGGGCAGCACTTGCCGCGCGCTTCGCGCGGCTCGCGCTTGCCGGTCACCTTGATCTCGACGACCCCGATCTCGCCGCCCGCCAGTTTCTGGCCTTGGTTAACGCCGATCTGCAGATGTCGATGATGCTCGGCGTCACATTGACCGAAGCGGAACTGGAAGCGTCCGCGGCGCAGGCGGTGAAGACCTTCCTCAGGGCTTATGGCAGGAAAGTTGCCTGATCGTCACGGTTGAATCTGATTTCGCCAAATCGCCGATGACCTGATCGTCGCAGCGCCTATATCCCGTTTACGGCGGCCCCAAGCTTCATTACAGGTAAGGGGCGATTCAACGGCGCGGCGCTTAATGGCAGACGATCACATCCGCTACGACATTCTTGCCCAGGACGCCCTTCGGGGCGTCATGCGCAAAGTGCTGGCCGAGGTGTCGCGCACCGGCTTGCCGGGCAATCATCACTTCTTCATCACCTTTCTGACCACCGCCCCCGGAGTTCGAATTTCGAGCCGCCTGCGCGAGCGTTATCCCGAGCAGATGACCATCGTGCTCCAGTTCCAGTACTGGGACCTGAAAGTGACGGACAACGGCTTCGAGGTCGGCCTCTCGTTTTCGGATGTACCCGAGAAGCTTGAAGTCCCCTTCTCCGCCGTGCGCGGCTTCTACGACCCGTCCGTCAATTTTGAGCTCGAGTTCGATGTGAAGCCCGAGGCCGTGCAGGCCGAGCCGGTTCAGCGGAAGTCCGACAATCCGCCGGCGAAGCTTCCGACAGCCGGCGCCAAGAAGCCCGATCCCAAACCCGAGCCGAAGAAGAAGCTTGAGGCGGTGAAGCCCGCGCCAGCTCCGGTTGCCGCACCAGCGGACGAAAAGCCGGGCAAGGGCGCGGACGTCGTTTCGCTCGACGCTTTCCGCAAGAAATAGTCGTGGCCGAGATCATCAATCTGAGACTCGCCCGCAAGCGGGTCGAGCGCGCCGTGCGCGAAGAGACCGCAGCCGAGAACCGCACCCGCCACGGCCGTACCGGCGAGGAAAAGCGTCGCGACCGGATGGAAACCGCGAAGGCGGAGAAATTCATCGCCGGCCACAAGCGCGCGCCGCGCGACGCGAACTGACGCTTGGCCTATGTCGTCAAACGTTCGGTGACGATCCGCGGCCACCGCACCAGCTTTTCCCTCGAACAGCCCTTCTTCGACGCCGTTGCCGCGATCGCTGCCAAACGGAACATGCCGCTCGCGGCACTCGTAGCGGAGGTCGATGCGAACCGTCCGCGCGGCGCGAATCTGTCGTCGGCGCTCAGGGTTTTCGTTCTGGAGGAAGCGAAGTCCGGCAGCGCGCCTGCCGGCTAGTTCGGGCTTGGCTAGTTCGGATCTGGCCGGAGCAGCTTAAGAATACCCAATCCCAGCGGGCCGGAATCGTCGCGCGGCAGCGGTTCCGTCGCGTCGGCCGAAGGTTTCTTCCCGACGCGCGCCGGATTTTCCACACCGGGAAGATCGTTGAAATTGATTCGCCGCTGATTGGGCGCGCTGCGCTCGGCGGCATCTTCGGCTTGCCGCCGCTCATCCGCTGCTGCTTTCGCCGCGGCTTCCGCTTCCAGGCGTTGGGTCTCCTCCCGCGCCGATATCCGTGCCGCCTCTTCCATCGCCTTGCGGGCTTCGTCTTGAGCCTTCGCCTTGGCGTCTGCTTCAGCCTGCAGCCGTGCCGCTTCTTCCGACGTACGCTGCGCGGCGTCCGCCTTCGCCTTTGCGTCGGCCTCGGCCTGGAGCCGCGCGGCTTCCGCTGCTTTACGGGCCTCTTCTTCGGCGCGTGCCTTTGCTTCCGCCTCTACCTTCAGCCTTGCCGCCTCCTCGGCTGCTTTGCGTGCTTCCTCTTCCGCACGCACCCGCTCGGCTTCCAGCCGCGCCGCCTCTTCGGCGGCTTTCCTGGCGTCTTCCTCGGCCTTGCGCTTTGCTTCGGCCTCGGCTGCAATCCGCGCCTCTTCCTCGGCGCGCCGCAGCGCTTCGGCAGCGGCGTCGCGCTCGGTCTGAAGTGCTGCGTAATAGCGGACCTCGCGGCGCAGCCTCTGCTTCTCGAGCAGCGATGCCTGCAGTGCCTCGACCCGCTCCTGCTCCTTCTCGAGCGCGCGCTGGGTCAGGAACTGCGCCAGCGGCTCGGTGTTGAAGGCGAGCGTGGTTTCACCGAGCGGCCCGGAAAGCTGATAGCCGACCACCGGCTCCGAGCCGACAAGTGCATCGTCGCCCGGCACGTAGGTGATCGAGCCGTCTGCCGCGACAGTGGACTCGTTCGCGTCGAAGCGTATCTCAGCCGTCATCGCGGCGTTCTGGTTCTGCAGCGTGATAGGCGGCGCGCGCAGAATGCCGCCCGCGACCGTAAAGGCGATGTCGCCCGCCGGGGCCGCGAACGTTCCGTTGCCGACGATCGCCCGTGCAAAACCGGCCGTCTTTGCCGCGTCGATGTCACGGCCGATCCTGTCAGCCTCGGTGATCAGCGTCGGCAGCGCGAACGGGTTGATGCCCGGCACGACAATCTCCTTCGCCGTGGCCGTGCCCGACCCCGCAAGCGATGCGATCAGGCCGCTCGCCGATTTGCCGTTTGCCGTAAGGCTCGCCGTGACATCGGTTTTGCCGCCGAAACTGGTTGCCCCCAGCAGCGTATTGATGTTGGCGCCGGCAAGCTTGAGCTGGGTGCTGAACAGCGCGTTGCCGCCGCTGTTCTTAATCTCCATCAGACCGGACAGCGTGCCGCCAAACGCCTCGCCTTTCAGGTCGGACAGCTTCAGCCCGTCCTTCTCGACCCGCACCTCCATACGTGCGTTGTCAAGCACGCCGAATGGGCCGGCCGCGAGCGATAATGCGTCAAGCTCGAGCTCCGCCGTGAAGGGTGGCACGGCGTTCGGCGCGAACGGCGTGTCAGACAGATAACCGTCCTGATAATCGAGGGCCGCTTCGCCGAGCACCGCGGCAGCCGCCTGTGCGAGATCCATCGCGTCGAGCGACAGATTGCCGGTGAAATGCGGCACGCCTTCCTTGAGTTCAGCGCTGATATTTGCCGCGACAGGCCCGTCAGCCACCTCGCCTTCAATATCCGAGAGCGCCAGAACGCCATTGGTGAGATCGGCATAGGCGGTCAGCGAAACGGGCAGTCCGAGCCCCATGCCTGGGATCGACACGCCGGACGTCATCAGCCACGGCTCGATGTCCGCCGCCTCGACCCTGAGCGAGCCACGTGCCGCGAGCTTGCCTTCGTCCGAGGATATGAAACCGTCGAAGCCGGCCTGCGCATCCGTGCCGGTGATGTCGGCGATCGTCGCGATGCCGTCGGCAAGCGAACCTTCCGCCATCAGCGTCGTTTGCCCTTGCCCGGCCACGCCGAGCGGCAACGCGCGAAGGCCGTAAAGCGCCATGAGCGCGCCGGCGTCGGGTCCGTCGGCGGACACCGTCAGCTTGAAGTCGGCGGTTTCGAGCGCATTGACGTCGCCATTGCCGGAGCCTGACACGGTGAAGTTCGTACCGCCGCTGACACCCTTGGCGCTGAGCGCCAGCCCGGTCGTCGCATCGTCATTCTTCACCGCGGTGACATCCATGTCGAACCGCGTGTCCTCGAACAGGCCGGGATAGGCCATTGCCCGGCGATTGATTCCGGCGATTATCTGGTTCTTGGGATATTGCGCGCCGAGCAGCGAAAAGAGCGGCGCCAGATCGGGCGCCACGATCGACGCGTCGAAATTGCCGGCCGGGCTCTTGGTGAAATCTTTGAGCGACCCGGTCGCGCTGACCGATGCGCCGGCAAGTCCAGCGATCGAGAGCTTGTCGATCTCCAGCGTGCCGCCACGGAAGCGCAGCCGCGTATCGACCGAATCCGCCGTCAGTCCTGACGCCGTCACCGGCCCGGCCTGCACGTCGATGTCGACGTCGCGGTCGGCGAAGCGCGCCGCACCCTGATCGCTGACGAACAGCGAGGCGAATGCCGCCATGCCGTCCACATCGAGCGCGTCGCCGTCGAGTTTCAGCGTCAGCGACGGCCGCGTGTCCGGATCGTTGCGATTGTCCAGTTCGCCGCGAAATTTCGCGGTGCCGAGGATCAGCTCGGCGTCGCGAAAGCTCTGCCGCGTCGGCGTCATCTCGACCTTGGCGTTGAAGCCTGCCGCCGGAAGCCGGCGGATCGCGTCGTCGACGTCCTTCGACAGCCACGCCGCGAACCCGGACGGCTGCGCGATGGCGAGCAGCATCGAGCCGGAAAAGCCGAAATCGGTTTCGCCGGTGCGCAGCAACCCTTGGCCTTCGATTGTCGCACGACCTGGCAGCACCGCCGACATCGTGTTGATCTGCCAGCCCGTCTCCGCCGGCTCCGCCGACATTTTTACGTCGCGGATCGTCGTGTCGCCGGCAACGACTGCCGGCAGGTCGATGTCGATCGTTCCCGGGATCGCCGGCCGCGGAAAGTCGATCAGCGCATTGTGGATCGCCAGCGCCCGGTCCGTCAGCGTCAGCCCTGCCCCCTGCGCTCCGACGTCGAGCGCCTCGTCGAAGCGCACCTGCGCGCCGTCGGCCTCGATGGCGAAGCGCGGCGCGGCGCCAAGGTCGATGTAAGCCTTGCCATCGGCGGTATACGGATCGTCGAGCGGCCCCGTCTCCAGCCGGTATTCGCCGATATCGAGCCGCTCGCTGCTCAACGCGAACGCGCCGTTGACGCGGTAAGCCGGCACGGGCTTGGTTTCGGTCGTCTTGACGATCTGACCGTCCGTGCCGCGCAGTTCCGCCGTCTTCTCGACGTTCTCGGTGGCCTTGAACGTGCCCTCATATTCCGGCTTGCCATCAGTGAGCGTGATGTCGCCGTCGCTCTCGAGCGTGACGGAATAGATCGCCGGCTGGGCGCGCACCCGCACGCGGATTGCGCCGCTCTCTTCGATCGTTCCGGTCGAGACCGACAGCGCTGTCCGCAGCCCGTCGAGCCGCATCGTTCCGTCGATCCTCCACGGCCCGCGCAGCGAGCGCGCCGAAATGTCCGTGTTGATCTCGGAGATCAGGTGCTCACGGTCGTTCGCCGCGTCGCGGATCGCGATGCGGCCTTCGGTGACGGTGACCTTTTCGAGCGTGACGTTGCCCGGATTGAACGGCCCGGAGGGGCTGAGCGCCCAGTCGAGCCGGCCGTTGGCATCCATCGCGAGGTTCACCCGCGGCCGCACCACGCGCATGTCGAAGATCAGGAACTCGCCGCCCATCAGCGGCGCGAGTTCTGCGTCCATCGAGAATTCCTCGACGGTGACGACCGGCACCGGTCCCTCGCCGACCGTGACGTCGGTGAACGTGACCGAAGGGAAAGGCAGGATGCGCGCCTTGGCCGAGCCCTCGACCGTCACCTTGCGGCCGAGGATGGCGCTCGCCTCGCGCTCGAACTCGGCGCGGTAGTTCGTCCAGTCGATGAAATAGGGACCGACCAGCGCCAGCGTCAGCGCAAGCACGATCAAGCCGCCTATGAGTACGAAAAGCCGCGCCAGGACCGATCTCCCGCCGATGGTCTCTTTATTGATTTGCCTCGAACCGGCGCCAGTGTACCCCGATCAGCGTGTCGATAAAGTGGCAAATCACAATGGCAGTAAGGCAGTAGGGGAGTAAGGCAATATGTGAAGGCAGACCCTACTGCCCTACTGCCCTACTGCCCTACTGCCCTACTGCCCTACTGCCCTACTGCCCTACTGCCCTACTGCCCTACTGCCCTACTGCCCTACTGCCTACTGCCTGCCGCTGTCGGCAAGATCTTCCCCGGATTCATGATGTTCAGCGGATCGAGCGCCCGCTTGATCGTGCGCATGAAATCCGCGCCGGCGCCGTGCTCCTTCTCGATGAAGCCGATCTTGCCCTGGCCGATGCCGTGCTCGCCGGTGCAGGTGCCGTCCATGCGGATCGCCCGGTCGTTCAGCCGCGCAACAAACTCCTCCGACGCCGCGATCTCGCTGGGGTCATTCACGTCCATCAGAACCAGCACGTGAAAATTGCCGTCGCCGACATGACCGACGATCGGCGCGACCAGCCCCATGCGCGCGATGTCAGCCTCGGTTTCCATGATGCACTCCGCAAGCCGCGAGATCGGCACGCACACATCGGTCGAGAGCCCGCGCGCGCCGGGCCGCAACGTCAACGACGCCCAGTAGGCCTCGTGCCGCGCCTTCCAGAGCTTCGTCCGCTCCTCGGCAACGCTGGTCCACAGGAACGGCCCGCCGCCATGTCCCGATGAAATCTCACCGAACAGCTCCGCCTGTTCGGCGACGCCTGTCTCGGTCCCGTGGAACTCCACGAACAGGCATGGGCTCTCCGGATAGTCGAGCTTGGAGTGGTTCTTCATCGCCCGCATCTGCAACTGGTTCACCAGCTCGATGCGCGCCACCGGAATGCCCATCTGGATCGTCTCGATCACCGCGTTGCACGCCGCCTCGACCGACGGGAACGGGCAGATGCCCGACGAAATCGCCTGCGGTATGCCCTGCAGCTTCAGCGTCACCGAGGTTATGATGCCGAGTGTCCCTTCCGATCCGATCAAGAGCCGCGTGAGATCGTAGCCGGCCGATGTCTTCTTCGCCCGCCGCGCGGTGGTGATCGAGCGGCCGTCCGCCATCACCGCCGTCAGCGCCATCACGTTCTCGCGCATCGTACCGTAGCGCACCGCATTGGTGCCGGATGCTCTGGTCGCCGCCATGCCGCCCAGCGTCGCATTCGCGCCCGGATCGATCGGAAAGAACAGGCCGGTATCGCGCAGATGTGTGTTGAGCTGCTCGCGCGTCACGCCGGCCTCGACCGTGCAGTCGAGATCTTCGGCGTTCACCTGCAGCACGCGGTTCATCTGCGAGAAGTCGATGCACACACCGCCGCCCGGCGCATTCACATGGCCCTCCAGCGACGTGCCGACGCCGAAGGCGATCACCGGCACGCGGTGCTCGCCGCACACCTTCACGATGTCCTCGACTTCGCCGACCTCGCGCGCGAAAGCGACGCCGTCCGGCGGCTGGTTCGGGATGTAGGTCGTGGTGTGGCCGTGCTGCTCGCGGATCGCCTGCCCCGTCTGGAACTGCTCGCCGAGCCGCTGCTTGAGGATACCGAGCACCGCGGCGATCCCCTCCTCATTGCGCTCGACCCGGACGAGGTCGCCTAAAGCCATGATTTCCTCCGCGAATAGGCTATCGACAGTCGCGCCGAGGCCTTAAACCTTGGCCGCAGTCTGCCCGCGCGCCACCTTTTGTCCAGTCAGGAGATTTCGATGACCTTCCCCGCCCCCTTCGTCTCCCGCGTGATGGAGGTGGAGAAAGCCTGGATCGATTACAATGGCCATCTCAACATGGCCTATTACAACGTCATCTTCGACCGCGGCGCGGACGATGCGTTCGAAGCGATGGGGCTTGGGCCGAACTACGCGAAGGAGCGCAAATTGACGACCTACACGGCGGAGGTCCACGTCTGCTACGTGCGCGAACTGCATCTCGGCGACAAGGTGACGGTCTCGACGCAGATGCTGGATGCCGACGCCAAGCGCTTCCATTTCTATCAGGAGATTCGTCACTCCGACGGCTGGCTTGCCGCAACGGCCGAAGTCCTTTCCCTGCATGTCGATATGGCTGGCCCGAAGGTCGCGCCGATGCCGCCGGACATTGCCGAGAAAGTTCAGGCCATGGTTGCCGCACACGCCAGCCTGCCGAAATCGGACTATGCCGGCCGCTCCATCGGCATCAAGCGCAAGAGCGCCGCCTAGACCTGCTCCTGCGACATTCGTCCACAGCTTAAGGTCGCATCGAGGCGAACCAAATCGCCCGAAATGCGTTTTCCGACCCGGTGCAACAGCAACGGCTTGGGTAAATGAACGACAAACCGACCAAGAGCAGTGCGCACGACTGGCATATGACAGACGACCTTCATGCCCCTCAGGGCAAGGCGGACCCGTTTGCAGCCGCGATGCGCGCCACCCGCATGGCGATGATCATCACGGATCCGAAGAAACCGGACAATCCGATCATCTTCGCCAACGACGCATTTTTGCGTCTCACGGGCTACGAACGCTCCGAGGTCGTCGGCAGCAACTGTCGATTTCTGCAGGGAAAGGACACAGACCCGGACGCTGTAGCGGCTCTGCGTAAAGCTGTGGAGAAACGCAAGAACATCAACATCGACATCCTGAACTATCGCAAGGACGGCAAGCCGTTCTGGAACGCGCTCTATCTGAGCCCCGTCAGCGACGAACAGGGCAATCTGCAGTACTTCTTCGGCTCGCAGCTCGACGTCACCAACCGCAAATCGTCGGAGCTGCACGCGGAGGCCGAACGCGAGCGTTTCGAGCGCGCCGTCAAGGAGCGTACGCGCGAGCTTGAGGATGCGCTGGAAGCGCGCACCATGCTGCTCCACGAAGTCGATCATCGTGTGAAGAACAACCTTCAGATGATCTCCTCGCTGATCCTCATGCAAAGCCGAAACATCCAGGATGAAGGGGTGAAGAATTCGCTCCGTTCGATGCTGGAGCGCGTCGAGGCGCTGAGCACGGTGCATCGCCGCCTTTACCAGACGGACGACGTCACGCATTTTGATGTCGGCGATTTCGTCCGGGATCTGGTGCGCGACCTGGTCGCAGCATCCGGCCGCGACGATATCGAAGCTGCGTTCCAGCTGGGCGAGGTCGAAATCCCGGCGCAGCAGGCCGCGCCAGTAGCGCTCATCGTCAATGAACTCGTCACCAACGCCATCAAGCACGCATTCGTCGACGGCCGCCCTGGTACCGTCGGCGTCAAGGTTGCCAAGCCGGATGGGCACTATCGCTTCGAAGTCAATGATAACGGCGCGGGCATGCCGCCCGACATCCGAAGCGGATCGTTCGGTACGACCTTGGTTCGGGCACTGGCGCGCCAACTTGAAGCGAAGGTCAGTTGGGAATCGAACGGCGATGGAACAAAGGTCGTGGTGACAATGCCGGTCGAGAAAGGCTCACCCAAGGAGAAAGCGGAGCGTCTGTGATGAGTAATCTCGCACCCCTCAAGGTCCTGATCGTAGAGGACGAGGCGCTCCTGGCGATGGAACTGGAAAGCTTGATCGCCGAAGCCGGACACGAGGTCGTCGGTTGGGCGACGTCGTCCGCGCAGGCCCGCAAATTTGTCGACCAGACCGACGCTGACCTGGCCTTTGTCGACATTCATCTTTCAGACGGCCCGACCGGGCTTGACGTTGCCGCCTACATCAAGGCTGAGAAGCCCACTATCGTCGTCTTCCTGACCGCGAATTCGAAACGCGTGCCCGACGATTTTGCCGGTGCCTGTGGCGTCATGTCGAAACCTTACACCGTGAATGGCCTCGTCGGTTGTCTCCGCTTCGTCCAAGAAGGCATTCGTAAACCGCCGCCGATCGCGTCCAGGCCTGTTGGCTTCGCGCTAGCGCCAAGCTACGCGTCTCAATGGGGTTTGGGCTAATCATCACCGCAACTACGCGACGGCTCGCCAAATCGCAACCACACCATCAGCCCTCCCGCTGATCGGGTCCGTCGCCGGCAGCGACACGTTCTCGATCTCACGCGCGATGCGCTGGTCGTCGAGGTCGCCCGGCCGGACGATATTGCCTTCCTGCCGTGGCGGATAGCAGCCTGCCATCAGGAAATCCGCCGAGGCGTTGAGCTTTTTGTGGCCAACGCCGGCAGGGATCACGCAGACATCGCCCTGCACGACATCGACTTCGATCCCCGCATCGCCGCCAAAACCGATCCGCGCCGTGCCGGACACGCAGGCCAGCGCCTCATGCCCTTGCGTGTGGAAATGCCAGAACGGGAAGACGGTGTAGACCCAGGTCCCCTGCCAGTCATTCGCCCGGAACAGTTCCTGCGCCCTCACGCCGTCGCGCGCATCAAGCGGCAGCCGGTCCCTCCAGAACACCAGCGGCAGCCGGCTGTTCGGGATGCCGCCGGTCGGCTCGAAGATTTTCGTCTGCGCTTCGCTCGCCATGAACGTCAGACTATCGGCGCGGCCTCACATTAGCATCATGAAATTTTAAGCGCCCGACGAAGCCGGCAATCTCTGCTCGACCGGCGAGGACTGGATGATCGCTGTATTGGTCATCGCGTGCGGGATGATGCGGTCGATCACGCGTTCAAGGTCGAGGATCGAGCGCACATGCACGCGCGCGATGAAACAGTCCTCGCCCGTCACGCGGTCGCAGCTCGCGATCTCGGGTATGTCCCTGAGGATGTCGGCGACGGTGTTCAGCTGACCGGGCACCGGCCGGATCCTGAGCCACGCCGACAGCGGCAGGCCGAGTGACCCGGGATTGATGCGCACCGAATAGCCTTCGATCGTCCCGCGCTCCTCGAGCCGCTTGATGCGCTCCGAAACGCCTGGGGGCGACATGCCGACCTGACGGGCGATCTCGGCGACGCTGGTGCGCGCATCGTCGAGCAGGATGCGCAGGATTTTCGCGTCCATCGCGTCGAAGTCTGCATTTTCGATTCGAAGGCTTTTCGCCATCAATGCCTTGCCTCGGAAGGAAATATGCTTTGCTGGGCTTCTCTCATGCATGCAAATTATGTCAACCCTTTGCGATAGTCCATGCATGGAGACACAAGCGGGGAACCAGATTTGCGGCCGGTCTTCCTCTCGCCCATTGATAGGGGGAGAGGTTTCACCGCCGAGCGGTGACGGAGTGGGGGTCGATGCCCCACACGCGACAGCCTCCCTCACCCGCCTCGCCGATGCGGTCCCGCCGCACGCCTGGTTTGGCGTCAGCGCGGTTTTTCATTATCTCGGCCCAGCCTTCGCCGTTCTGCTCTTCCCGCATGTCGGCGTGCTCGGCATGGCCTGGCTGCGCATAGCGTCCGCCGCGCTGATCTTCGCGCCCGTCACGAAACCGTGGCGCACACTTCGTGCGGCCGATCCGCAACAGCGCCGATTGCTCTTCGCCTTCGCCGCCTGCCTGGCGCTGATGAATTCGTCCTTCTATCTCGCGCTGGAGACGCTGCCGCTGTCTCTCGTCGCGGCGATCGAATTCGTCGGCACGATCGGCGTCGCGCTGTTCGGCCTGCGCAGTTTTCGCAATCTCGCCGCGCTGGTCGTCGCCGCACTCGGCACCTTCCTGCTGCTCGACGTGCGCTGGTCGAGCGATCCTGTTGGCCTGTTCTGGGCCCTTCTCAACGGCGTCTGCTTTGTCGGCTATATCGTGCTCGGTCACAGGCTCGCACGGTCCGGCGCATCGAACGGCGTCGCCAATCTCGGCGCGGCGATGGCGATCGCTTTCGTGTTCGTCCTGCCCTTCGGCTTGGGCGAGGCGCGTGTCGCCTTCACCGCGCCACTCCTCCTGGGCGCGGCGATCGGCGTCGGCATTTGCTCGTCGGTCATCCCTTATGTGTGCGACCAGCTTGCCATGTCGCGGCTACCGCGCGCCAGCTTTGCGCTGTTGATGTCGATCCTGCCAGTCACGGCAACGATCATCGGGATCATCGTGCTCGCGCAGTTCCCGAGCACGACGGATGTCCTTGGTATCGCTCTGGTCGTCGCGGGCGTCGCTGTGCACAAGCCACGGCCAGAACAATTGCCCGAATAGCAGCTACTGCTGCGCCGCTGCCACCTCGGCTGTCACCACCGGCGGCGGCTGGAGAACATACGTATCGGTCGTCAGCGAGCTTTGCTCACGGATGATGAGATTGTCGCTCTTCAGAAGCTCGAAGGTCGCTTTCGAGATCCGCATCTTCTTGCCGGCGGCGTCGAAGGCTTCGACCTTGCCGCTCCATGGCACGTAGGTGATTGTCGCGACGCGCTTCAAAAACCGGCGCTGTGTTTCCGTAAGCTCGACTGCCATGCCTTTTCCCGCGACTGCTTTAGCAAGGCAGCATATACATCCGCCGTGCCCGATGCGAGTGCGAGAAACGGTCCGGCGAAGCGCCGGTTCCAAGCAACCCAGGCGTGCGCCTAGGCGAGCTTTTCCTTGAAGAACGCGACCGTCCGTCCCCAGGCCAGGTCCGCCGCCTCCTTGTTGTAGCGCGCCTCGGACGTGTCGTTGTTGAAGGCGTGCTGCGCGCCGTCATACATGTGGATTGCGAACTCCTTGCCGGCCGCTTCAAGCGCTGCCTTGTAGGCATCGATACCGGCATTGATGCGCTCATCCATACCGGCATAATGCAGAACCAGCGGTGCACTGATCTTTGCCGCGTCCTCCGCACTCGCCTGCCGTCCGTAATAGGCGACGCCCGCATCGAGGTTCGGCGCGTTGACGGCGAGATCGTTCACCGCGCCGCCGCCCCAGCAGAAGCCGACCGCGCCGACCTTGCCGTTGCTGGCCTCGTGCTTTTCCAGGAACGCCACGGTCGCGACGCCGTCGGCAATGCGCACAGTCGGATCGAGCGCGGAGATCATCTCGCGCGCCTTCTCCTCGTCCGCTGGCGTGCCGCCGGCCGGGGACAGATGGTCGGGTGCCAGCGCTACGAAACCTTCCAGCGCCATGCGCCTCGCCACGTCCTTGATGTGGTCATTGAGCCCGCGGTTCTCATGGATGACGATGACCGTGCCGAGCTTGCCGCTGTGATCCGCGGGCGCCGCGAGATATCCTTTCATCTCGCCGGATGAGCCTGGATAGGTGATGTCTTCCGCTTTCACCCGTGCATCGTCCGGCGCGACGATCGCCGCGTGGGCGGAGCTTGCCGCGAGCATCGGCGCTATAGCGGCGGCGGCGGCACCTGACCCGGCAAGCTTGGTCAGCTTCTCCATGAAACCACGCCGGTCGAGCGTCAGATGCGTGTATTCGTCATAGGCGTCGATCATCGCCTGGGTGATCGTCTGCTTGGTCATGTCTCGCTCCTCTTCGCCGTCGGCCCGAGCGGCACCATAAAGTCAGCGATTGTCAGGTCTATTCAAACAGCCGTGAGCACTCGGTGCGAAAACGAAAACGGGCGCCAATGGCGCCCGTCTTGTTGTTCGATCGCGATTCGATCACGCGGCGGGCGCAGCCGCCGCCGTCGGCACGGCGCCGGCCGCCTTCTGCCGCGACCGGCCGAGCCAGATGATGCCGTAGGCGATCGCGAAACCGACGACGATGACGATCAGCGAGACGATTGGCCGGTACCAGAACCATGCCACCGCGATTGTAACAGAGGTCAGCACGATGCCGAGGACAAATGCGACGATGCCAGTGCCGAAGCCGACCAGCCGGCCGAGCGGCGGGATGACGGCGGCAAGCACCGAGAGCGGCGCCATGATGAGCGAGAAGCCGATGATCGCGACGATCAGGCCGACCGCACGCAGGATCCAGGTGATCACCACATTGGCGCTCTGCGCATCGGCGAACATCTGCTCGGCCGACACGGTGCCCGCATCGACCATCAGCAGCGCGTCGCCGGCCTTGGTCTGATAATGCTCGAAGCCGCCATTCGCCTGCTTGCCGATGATGCTCGTCGCACCGGTCGGCGCGACTTCGTAGGAGATGCGATAATCGCCAACCGCCGGCGAGGTCGAGTTGAAGCCGAGATAGATGCGGTTTTCCGCCACCGTCACGCGCTTGTTGCCTTGATAGGCGGCGTCGATCGCCTCGGTCTGGCTGGGCGATACAGTCAGCTGCTTTTCGCCGCCGATCATTGAGATGACGTTCTCCGACAGCGTAAACGCGCCGAGTTTTGCGTCTTCGACCTGGAAGCGCTGCGTGCGGATTTCCATCGGCGGGTTTTCATGTCCGGCCGGTTGCTTGAAGTCGGACGAGTCCTGCGGATCGTCGCTCCACTCTTTCGAATAGGTATAGGTCGTTACCGTCTCCTGCCCGCCGCCGACCTTGTCCTGGGTCTCGGACTTCGACGTTTCCTTCCACTGATACATCTCCACATTGCGCACGAGCCGGATGCCCGGCGTGGAGATGCCGAACATCGTGTCGGACGGTGTCGAGGTCGTCGTCGTGTCGCCCGTCACGTGGATCAGCTTGCCGTCATTCGCCGGGTCGACACCGTCAGCCTTGACGGAAACGACGACGCCGGCGCCTTCGGTCAGCGAGCGCGCGGTCTGCACGGCGCGGCCTTCGTTCCAGAACAGGCCGATCACGGTGGCGACCACCAGGATCAGGCCGAACAAAACGCCGAGAACGGAATTCTTGATGCGGGTGAACCACGACGTGTGCGTCGTGACGGTGAAACTATTGCTCATTGAGTGCCCCTTAGCCCTTCAGGCGAAATGCTTTTACCGCGAACCGGGGATTCGGTCGATTCCGCGATTGAAGGGGCATATCGGGGCCAACTGTATCCGATTTATGTCGCGCGGAAGCGCGGTGGCGTTACCTCGCCCCTTGTGGGAGAGGTCGGATTGCCCCGCGAGGCCAAGCCGAGCGGCTGGCAATCCGGGTGAGGGGTAACCCATATCTGATCACCGCGCGAGAAACGCCTTCGCAAAGTCGGTCGCGGGCTTGGTGGCTTCCAGCATCAGATTGTAGTGGGTCGTTCCCGGAATGATCGCCATCTGGTTCTGCGTCGGGCGCTTGGAGCCGTCGATCCCCGCGTCCTGCGTGCCGCCACCCAGCAGCTTGTACATCTCCACCATATGTTCAGGATGCATCATGTCGGCGTCGGAAAAGATCAGCAAAGTCGGCGACGTGATCTTGGCAACGTCCGCTGACCAGTCGTACGGCCCTTGGTTCATTTCTCCCGTCTTGCGAAACATAGTTTCCCAGTCGACATCGGGATAGAGCTTTGCCAACGGCGATTTCTTGACACCCTCGGCGTACTCGGTGGCTTTGCCGGGCATCGCATCGAATTCGGCCTGGATTTCGTCAAAGTTGCCGCTGTCGCGGACATTCATGGAGATGACGATCAGCCGGTCGACAAGGTCAGGATGCCGGATGGCCGTCTGCAGCGCGACGCCGCCGCCGGTGGACCAGCCCATGATGTCGATCTTGTCGATGCCGAGCTTACCCAGAAGCGCCGCAACATCGTCAGCCATCTGCTCATAGCTCCAAGGGGCGTCCGCATCGGTGCTGAATCCATGCCCGCGCAGATGGATTGCAATCACCTCATGCGTTTTGGCCATCTCGGCAAGCGGCTTGCCGAACATGTCGGATGGATTGACGCCACCGTGCAGCATCACGAGACGCGGACCTTTGCCATGCACTTCATAATAGAGCTCAACGCCGTTGACGGCGACGCGGTCCTCGCTGTTGGGCATCGGCGCTGCCTCCTCACTATGGCCAGTCATCGGCATCTGCGCGGCGAGAAAAACGATGGCCGCCATCATCAAGGATCGAAGCATTTCTTCTCTCCGCGTTTGCGCAGCCCGTACGATTGCGCTTGACGCACACCAGCCTAGTTAGCGCTGTCTGCCGCCTTCTCCAGATCGGCGATCACGATCTTTTTCATCTTGAGCATCGCCTGCATCGCGCGATCCGCCCTGCCCTTGTCCTTATCCGTCAGCAGCTCGATCAGCCGGTTGGGCACCACCTGCCACGACACGCCGAACTTGTCCTTCAGCCAGCCGCACATGCTCTCGGCGCCGCCGTCGGCAGTGAGCTTGCTCCAGAAATGGTCGACCTCCTTCTGGTCCTCGCAATGAATGACCAGCGACATCGCCTCGGTGAACTTGAACTGCGGTCCGCCGTTCAGCGCTTCGAATTTGCGTCCGTCGAGCTCGAACGCGATCGTCAGCGGCGGCTGCGATGGGTCCGGCCTGAACACGGTCGTCGTCTTCGAATTCTTGAACAGCGACGTGTAGAGCTTCACCGCCTCTTCCGCCTGCCCGTCGAACCACAGCATGGTCGTGATCTTCTGCATGAAAATTTCCTTCCAATTCTTTTGATTGATTCAAACTTTTGCCGGGCCGTCGGCAAGCATTGTGTCGAGCCGCCGGTAGCCGGCCTCCATGCCGTCGGCCATGCCGGTCTTCAGTGCGCCGTCGCGCGCTTCTTTCGATGAATAGACGATGCGGTTCAGCGTCCGCGTTCTTTTGCCCTCTTCGATAAAATCGATCGTCGAGATCGTCTCGCCGCCGGTCCAGTCCTCGTCGAATAGTTCCGATGAGACGAGCCGCTTCGCCGGCTTGATCTCCCGGTAGGTGCCGCCCATGCCCATGACGACGCCGTCGACATTTTTCCACACGAAGCGGTATTTCCCGCCGACCCTCAAATCGATCTCGCAGGTGACAAACTCCCAACCGTCCGGTCCAGTCAGCCAACGGCGCACGAGCTTCGGCTGTGTCCAGCAGGCGAACACCAGATCGGCGGGTCCGTCGAAGTCGCGCGTAATCAGAATCTCGCGGTCGCTCGGCAGTTCAACGGAAAGCGGTGCGGGCATTGTTCGGCTCCTAGTTTTTCGTGTCCGTCGCCGGCGCCTGAAGCTCCGCCAGCAGGCTGTCGAGTTTGGAAAAGCTCCTCTCCCAGACCTCGCGATAGCGCTCGATCCACTGATTGGCTTCGGCGAGCGGCGCGGCCTCGATCTTGCGCGGCCGGCTGGTCGCCCTGCGTCCCTGCGAGACAAGCCCCGCCCGCTCCAGAATCTTGAGGTGCTTCGAGATGGCTGGCTGGCTCATCGCAAAGGGCTCTGCCAGTTCGGCCACCGACGCCTCGCCCTTGGCCAGCCGCGTGAGAATTGCCCGCCGGGTCGGATCGGCAAGCGCAAGAAAGGTGGCGTCGAGGCGGTCGGACGTATTCATTTCATAACCGAAAGGTTTCAGAACTTTTTGGTTATCGAATAGAAGGCCGGTCTTGTCAAGCGCTCTTCGTGAACGCGACCTACGCTCGCCTCTCGATCTGCAATTGCCCCGGCCAAAACCCGCTCCTAGAGTGCTCTCGGCCGGGGGGACCAAAAAACCGGGAGGCCTTGAATGAACAGGATACTCGCTGCCGTGCTCGCACTCGGCGCAGCAACCGTTGCAGCAGTGGCTCAGGAAAATCGCATCGATCTCGTCCGGCCCGACGCGCCCAAGCTCGCGCCGTATGGCGAGCACGCCATTGGCGTGCGCACGCTTGAGCTCGTCAACAAGGACCAGATCGACGTCGCCAAGATCGAGGCCGGCAAGGAGCTGCCGCGTTACGACCGGCCGCTGAAGGTCGAAGTCTGGTATCCGGCCGAAGCGGGTGCTGCACCGACGCCATATACCGATGTGCTGCTGCGCGACGGCGTGACGAAGGTGACGCTGCACGGCAAGGCCGCGCGCGACGCCGCCCCTGCCCTCTCCGGCGACGGCGATCCTTATCCCCTGGCGATCATCTCGCACGGCTTTCCCGGCAACCGCTTCCTGCTCAGCCACCTCGCCGAGAATCTCGCGTCCAAAGGTTATGTCGTCGCCTCGATCGACCACAAGGATTCGACCTATGACGACCAGACCGCTTTCGGCTCGACCCTCGTCAACCGCCCGCTCGACCAGAAGTTCGTGCTGAACGAGATCGCGCGCCTTTCCGGCGAGACAGGCCATTTCCTGAACGGCCTCGTCGACGCGAACAATGCAGCACTCATCGGCTATTCGATGGGCGGTTATGGCGCCGTCATCTCGGCCGGCGCCGGCGTCACCGAAGCCTCCGTCGGTTTCGAATGGGGTGCGAAGGAAAAGACGCTGGCCGTCAACCAGGCCGGCTCCGAAACCCACAATGCGCTGCCCGACCCGCGCTTCAAGGCGGTCGTCGCCTTCGCGCCCTGGGGCATGACGACCGGCTTCTGGGATGCCGCCGGTCTCGCCGGCATCAAGAAGCCGATCTTCTACGTCGCCGGCAGCGTCGACGACGTCTCAGGTTACGAGAAAGGCGTGCGTGCGATGTGGGAAGGCACGACGGGCGCGGACGCCTATTTGCTCACCTTGGAGAAGGCCAACCACAACGCCGCCGCGCCCATCCCTGCCCCGGTGGAATCGTGGGCGAAATCCGAGAAGCTCGGCTATCCACCCTTCGACCATTACGCCGATCCGGTCTGGGACACGGTGCGCATGAACAATATCGCGCAGCATTTCGTCACCGCCTTCCTCGGCAAATACGTCAAGCAGGACGCGGCGATGGACGACTACCTGAAGCTCGTACCGGACTCCGAGGCCGGAATCTTCGCCCGCAACGAGGACGGCACCTTCAAGCCCGAGCACACTTATTGGAAAGGCTTTGGCGAACGCACGGCGAAAGGCCTGAAGTTGGAAGCGAAGCTTCCGGCGAAATAGGGATTCACCTCAGCACCGCTTGCAGGCTGAAGCCTGAAAGCGCCAGCGCGGCAATCACGTGCCAGACCGCTCGCGGGTCGGCGATGTTCCCTATCGCCGATCCGAACATCAGCGCGATCGCGACCCACGCGACGCTCCCGAAAAGCGCCAGCCATGCGATCGTCTTGTCGCCAGGCCGTGCGCGCCTCAGCAGATTGAGCGCAGCAACGAGTGCCGCCGCCAGCACGCCCGATAGCGACCACACGAAGACTTCGCTCCCGACCTCGTAACCGTCGAACGTGCCATATCCATGCAAAGCAGCGCCGATTAGCAACAGCACCGAGAAGATGAGATCGATCGTCCTGGCCAAGCATTCCTCCGGGGAATGAAGCGGCTTGCAAACCTGCGCGCCGCTTCGTTATCCTGATTCTACTGCTCCATGAACCGGATCTGGTTGCCGAACGGGTCGATCACCGTGCACTCCAGACCCCAGTCCTGCTTCTCAAGTCCGGGCCGGTTGTATTTGTAGTTCTTGGCGAGCAGCCCCTTCTGGAACACCTCGACGCCCTTCATGTAGCAGACCGAGGTCGCGCCCGGGCTCGCATCGCCGGAATGCTCCGACAGATGCAGCTTCAGCCCGCCGCGCGACACCTGGCAGTAGAGCGGCGCACCGGGATGAAAGCGGTGCTCCCAGTCGATCGTGCAGTCGAGAAAGCCTGTATAGAACTCGCGCGCCTTCGCCTCGTCGAAAATGCGGAAGATCGGCACCGGCTGCGTGAACTCGGGACCAGCCCCTGACGCTGGCACCGCCGCGTCCTTCTCCAGTTTCGCCGACAGAATGTTCCAGGTGTCGAAGCCGAATTGCCGCGCGACCAGCTCCAGCGCCTCGCTGTGGCTGATCTCGATGTTTCTCTCGGCAAGCGACTGGCGGATGGCTTTCGCCATCGCCTTTGCATCTTGGGCGGTACGCATGAAAGTTCAATCCTTCCGTGACAGGCGAGGGCAGCGTTCAGCGCCCGCATTGCTGACCGTCTCGCCGTTCGGAAAGGGATCGGTGAGAAAGGATCGGAACTTTCGCCATGCCCTTTCGGGCGCGGGCTGCCGGCAGTCCCAGCCGTATGGCAAAGCTAGCGCCGGTGCGGCGCGGCCGTCAAGCTGGCGGCAGATCAGAAGATCGACGCAATGACCGGCAGGTAGCCGGCGGCCTGCAAATGCTCGATCGCCTCGATCGCCGGAAATGCGGCGAGGAATACCAGCCCGTCGAGGAAGGTGCGCCTCAGCGCCCGCGGCGAGAACGCGATTTCGGGCGCATCGCGATAGCCGGACAGTTTTGGCCAGAACATCGGCGTCTCGGCGGCGTAGGCGTCGTAGCGCGCGCCGAAGACCGTCCGGAGATAGTCGGCTTCCTTCGCCGCGGTGATGGCGAAGATCGCATAGGTCAGCGCCGCCAGCGCCAGCGCGACGATGACCGACCCTTGCATCAGCCCGATGCCGGCCGCGCCGAGCATGGAGCAGAAATAGAGCGGGTTGCGTGTCAGCGAATACGGCCCGGACGTCACCAGCTCCAGGTTCTTCTTCGACCCGACATAGAGGATGCTCCACATCCGCCCGGCGATGCAGACAAGCACCAGCCCGACGCCGGTCATCTCGATCAGCTCGTGCCATTCGCCGTGCAACCGCGGCTGCACCAACAGCAGCATCGCGGCCGCCGCCAGCGCTGCCGCCTGCACGGCATGGATACGCAGTCTCTGGTTGACTGGATTCAGTCGCATGGATCGCCCCTTGGGATTGCCGCGGTTCTTGGCTCGAATTGCAGCGTTTTCACGGCTGGCGCCACTTTTCCCCCGATGAGAACAAATCGTAGACACTGCTGGCCTTTCCCGCCCGAATCACTACATTCGGGGCAGTTATGGTTGGCCTGCCCGACGATCTGCCGTTCTTCGACGAGGAGCCCGCTCCGCGGCCGGCTTCCGTGCGCCCAAAAACGGACGCTCCCCAGCGCGGCGGCGGGTCCGGCCTTGCCGCCCGCGCCATGGCAGCGCGCGCCGGCAACGCCAACCTGGATTACATGCGCGGGCTGAACCCCGAGCAGCGCCTGGCCGTCGAGACGACCGAAGGCCCGGTGCTGGTTCTAGCTGGCGCCGGCACCGGCAAGACGCGCGTGCTCACCACCCGCATCGCCCACATCCTCGCCACCGGCAAAGCCTACCCATCGCAGATCCTCGCCGTCACCTTCACCAACAAGGCGGCCCGCGAGATGAAGCAGCGCATCGGCGCGCTCATCGGCGAGGAGAATGTCGAGGGCATGCCGTGGCTCGGCACCTTCCACTCGATCGGCGTGAAGATCCTGCGCCGGCATGCCGAGCTCGCGGGTTTGAAATCCGGCTTCACCATCCTCGACACCGACGACCAGATTCGCCTGCTGCGCCAGTTGATCCAGGCCGAAAACCTCGACGACAAGCGCTGGCCGCCGCGCACCTTCGCGCAGATGATCGACGGGTGGAAGAACAAGGGCCTCGGCCCCGCCGAGATTCCCGAAGGCGACGCGCGCGCCTTTGCCAATGGCAAGGGCCGCGAGCTCTACAAGGCGTATCAGGACCGGCTCTCGACGCTGAACGCCTGCGACTTCGGCGATCTGCTCTGCCACCCGATCCGCATCTTCCGCGCCCATCCGGACGTGCTCGCCGATTACCACCGCCGCTTCAAATACATCCTCGTCGACGAGTACCAGGACACCAACACCGCGCAGTATATGTGGCTGAGGCTGATCGCGCAGCGGCCGGGCGCCACCCCTCCCTCCCCCTTGCGGGGAGGGTCGATCCGCGAAGCGGATCGGGGTGGGGTAGGTTCAGGCAGCGCGCCAACGCAGGTAAACGACGAAGCGCTCGACGATCGGGCTACCCCACCCGGCCAGCCTGCGGCTGGCCACCCTCCCCGCAAGGGGGAGGGAAATCCGCGCCACTCTTCCACCGTCAACATCTGCTGCGTTGGCGACGACGACCAGTCGATCTACGGCTGGCGCGGCGCGGAGGTGGACAACATCCTGCGCTTCGAGAAGGATTTCCCCGGCGCGGCCGTCATCCGCCTGGAGCGTAACTATCGCTCCACCGCGCACATCCTTGGCGCCGCCGCGCATCTGATCGCCCACAATGAAGGCCGTCTCGGCAAGACACTATTCACCGACCGCGCCGATCCGGACGACGCCAAGGTGCTGGTCCATGCCGCCTGGGATTCGGAAGAGGAAGCCCGCGCCGTCGGCGAGACGATCGAGCAGGCGCAGCGCAAGGGCGTGAACCTGAACGACATGGCGATCCTGGTGCGCGCCTCCTTCCAGATGCGCGAGTTCGAAGATCGCTTCGTCACCCTCGGCCTGAACTATCGCGTCATCGGCGGCCCGCGCTTCTACGAACGCCAGGAGATCCGCGATGCGCTCGCCTATCTGCGTGTGGTCGCTCAAGGAGCGGACGACCTCGCCTTCGAGCGCATCGTCAACGTGCCGAAGCGCGGCCTCGGCGAGTCGGCAATCGCGCAGATTCACCACACCGCGCGCGCGCTCCGCGTGCCCATGCTCGAAGCGTCGGGTAAGCTCGCCGAGAGCGACGAGCTGAAGCCGAAACCGCGCGCTGCCATGCGCGAGGTCTTCGCCAACTTCACCCGTTGGCAGTCGATGATCGACACGACGCGCCATACCGAACTTGCCGAGATCATCCTGGAAGAATCCGGCTACACGGACATGTGGAAGAACGACCGTTCGGCCGAAGCGCCCGGCCGGCTCGAAAACCTGAAGGAGCTGATCCGCTCCATGGAGGAATACGAGTCGCTGCGCTCCTTCCTCGAACACGTCGCGCTGGTCATGGACACCGAGCAGAACGAGAGCCAGGACGCCGTCTCGATCATGACGCTCCACTCCGCCAAGGGTCTCGAATTCGACACCGTCTTCCTGCCCGGCTGGGAGGAAGGCCTGTTCCCGCACCAGCGCGCGCTGGATGAAGGCGGCCGCTCCGGCCTAGAGGAAGAACGCCGCCTCGCCTATGTCGGTGTCACCCGCGCCAAGCGCGACCTGCACATCTGGTTCGTCTCCAACCGCCGCATCCACGGCCTGTGGCAATCGACCATCCCGTCGCGTTTTCTCGACGAACTGCCATCCGACCATGTCGACGTCGACGACAGCTCATCCTCGTACGGCGGCTACGGCTCGGGCTACGGAGATCGCCGCAACCCCTATGGCGCGTCGCGCTTCGACACTATGGGTTCGCCGTCGGGCGGGTATGGCGCGCGTGGAGACCAGTCCGGCAAGGATCGCGGTTTCTCCGAGTCTGGCCGCAGCTTCTCCAACACCTACGCCACGCCCGGCTGGCAGCGCGCGCAGGCGAACCGCACCGAGGCGACGGACCGGAACTGGGGCACGCGCTCCGGCCACCAGGTCGAACGCATCGGCTATGGCGAGGTCGATTCAGGTTTCGGCGCCGGCCGCGGCTCGGTGAAGGGCCGCACCATCGACGGCGAGCTCGTTGCCAAATCCGTCTCCGACACGCCCTCCGCCTTCCTGGTCGGCGACCGCGTCTTCCACCAGAAATTCGGCAACGGCAACATCGCGGCGATCGACGGCAACAAGCTCACCATCGACTTCGACAAGGCCGGCCAGAAGAAGGTGCTGGAGAGCTTCGTCCGGCCGGTGTGAGGGTGCAAATTTCGCGAGAGCGCCTGCTTCGCTGCTAGTTGCCTGCCCCCTCTCCGTGTCAGGCTTCGCCTTCGACACCTCTCCCCCGTTTCACGGGGGAGAGGAAGCGCTGCTGCTATGGCAGTGCCAATCGTCCACCTGGCGCCGAGCAGACTCCAGCTTGGGTTCCTCGCCCCCACGGAGTGGGGGAGAGGTGCCGAGCGCGGCGGCAAAGCCGTCGCAAGCGAGGCGGAGAGGGGGTGACTTCACGACCCACGCCGCTACCTTGTGCGAGGTTCGCGCAAAAAACCACGGTAGTGAACCATGACCCGCCCTCTTTCCATCATCGGCGCGCCCTCCTCCGCCGGCGCCTATGGCCCGGGACAGGAGAAGGCGCCGGCCGCCTTCCGCCGCCACGGCCTGGTGGAAAAGCTCCGCGCCGCCGGCATTGATACCCATGACCGCAGCGACACGCCTCTCTTCCGCTGGCGTCCCGATCTCACCAATCCGATGGCGATGAATCGCGACGCGGTCGCCGACACGGCCGAACGCACCGCCTCACTCGTTGCCGCCGCCCTCGCCGATGGCCACGCCGCCCTCGTGCTCGGCGGCGACTGCACGGTCGAGCTCGGCACCGTCGCGAGCGCGCTCCGCCACGGCACCTCGGTCGGCCTCGTTTACATCGACTTCGACGCCGACCTGAACGCACCCGAAAACAGCGACGGCGCGCTGGACTGGACGGGCGTCGCGCATCTGCTCGACATTCCCGGCGCCGATCAGCGCCTCGCCTCACTCGGCCCGCGCCGGCCAATGCTCGGCGCATCCGACGTCCTCCTGCTCGCCACCGAAAACTTCACGGAGCACGAGGCGAAGGACATCGCGGACCGCAATATCACCCTCATCCCGCTCGCCGAAGTCCGTCGCGATCCCGCCGCCGCCGCAAACCAGGCCGCCGCGTGGGCGCAAAAATTCGACACGGTGCTCGTCCACCTCGATGTCGACGTGCTGTCCTTCGCGCATTTCCCGATCGCCGAGAACACGCGCCGCTGCGACGGCCTGCGCCTTGCGGAGCTTGGCCTCCTGCTGGAGCCGCTCATCGCCCTGCCCGCCTGGCGCGCGCTCACCGTCACTGAGGTCAATCCGGACCACGCGCCGGATGAAGCTCAAGCGTTCGGCGAATTGATCGCCATGCTCTGCGATGTATTGAAGCCGTGATGGCATGGAACCTCGACCAGCGCGTCGAAACCTCCGCCGGCGCAGTCGCGGCCGGCCAGGCGGGCGATGGCCCGCCCCTCGTGCTGGCCCATGGCTGGCCGTGGTCGTCCTTCTCGTGGCATCGCATCATCCCGCGCCTCGCGCGGCGATACCGCGTCCACTGGTACGACATGCCGGGCTATGGCCGCTCCACCATGCGCGCCGGGCAGCGCACCGGGCTCGACGTGCAGGGCGCGGTCTTCGTCGAGATGCTCGCGCATTGGCGGCTCGACCGGCCGCCCGACCTGCCGCTCGTCATCGCCCACGACATGGGCGGCGCGACGACGCTGCGCGCGCATCTGCTGCACGGCGCGGAGTTCGAGCGTTATGTGCTGATGAATGTCGTCGCAATGCGGCCGTGGGGCTCGGACTTTTTCACCCATGTCGGCCGCCATGTGGAGGCGTTTCTCGGCTTGCCGCCGCACATCCACAGAGCACTCGTCGAAGCCTACATCAAGGGCGCGCTCGTCAACGCGATCGACCAAGGCGATTTCGAACAGCTCGCCGCGCCGTGGCTGTCCGAGGAAGGCCGCACGAGCTTCTACCAACAGTTCGCGCAAGCCGACGAAAAATTCACCGCCGAGATCGAGCCGCTGTTCGGGAAAATCCGCTGCCCGGTAAAAATCATCTGGGGCGAGGACGATCCTTGGATCCCGCTGGCGCGCGGCAAGGCGCTGCACGCGCTGATCCCGGACGCGGAGTGGGAAACGCTCCTCGGCGTCGGGCATCTGCCGCAGCTTGAGGCGGCGGAGGTTGTGATGGAGAGGGTGGAGGCGTTTTTAGCCGACAGCGCTCCGAACTGACGCCCTACTCGATCACCAGCAGGCCGCGCTTTTTGCCGCCGTCGCTGTCCACCGTGTTCATCGCGTCGTAGAGCCGCTTGCGCTCCACCAGCCACGGCTTGAATGTCTCGTTGACGTCGAGCACCAGCACGAGGTCTTCCGCCTCGAGATAGCCGCCGACCGGCGAATGATGCCCGGCGCCCGCGCCAAAAATCTCCGCGCGGCGGAAATTGACTATTATGCGCCGCGCCGGGTCGTTGGCCTTCTTCAGCTGCTCCAGAAACGCATCCTCGGAGAGGTCGCGCAGCACAGTCACCTTGCGCTCGGTATGCGCCTCAGCGACCTGCGCCAGTTCATCGAGCGTCAGCCCAACAATGCACCAGCCGGTCCAGCAAAAACCGGTGCCGTCGAGCACGGCATCCTCAGTCACCTCCTCCTCGCCGAACGAGCGATAGACATTGGCGACGCTCGCCGGGCCGCAGCGCGACGCGTTCGACTGCCAGGAGATTTCAGGCCCGACGGATTGCGCTACAGGTAGCGCGAACGCCTGCTCCATCAGCGCGGGCGTGCGCGTCACGGCGTTCTGGATCGCCTCCTCCGGCACCGAAGGCGGCGCGGCGAAATACGCCCCGCCCGCGAGCAACGCGAGGACCACGACCAAGCCGATTTGGAAGCGGCGCATGAGGGGGCTCCCGTGGTTTAGAAGTGGGTGTCAGTTGAGGCGAGCACACCGTCCCGTTTATCATCTCCGAAAAATGGGCTAAGAATGAGCAGCTGTTTGCTGATCAGCTTCCATCTCCAGCTTTGGTTCCATCTCCGATTCCGGCGTCGAAAGCTGCGGATGAGCAAGCCGCCGGATTGCACGGAGTTCATACATCGCCTTCTCACCGAGAGTGGTCATTCGCCAGTATGTATTTTTGTCCTGAATAGGCCGACGTTTCACGCCCTTTTCGATATAGTTGAGTGCGATAAACTGAACTATGCACATATCAATGGAGGACTCAGAGAGCTCGAAGCTTCGATAATTTTTTCCTTTCTCTTGAGCGAAAGAGCTCATGGCGTTTCCGTCTTTCTCAATTAGAAAATCTTGAACTCTCCTAATTATCTCCTGCTTCGAGCCTTCATCGATGAGAAGTGGCGAGATTTGAGCAAATAGTTCGTTCCAAGTTACACGTACGTCGTGCCACCACTTGGTGGTTTGCCAGCTACTGGGCTCGCCAAGAGTTAGAACCCCCTTCAAGATCAAATCGTCATTTCCTCGAGATAGATTCGCTTGTATCTCCGGATCAATTACTGAGACACTCTCTAACTGAGATTCAAGATCGTCGATCTTAAGCTTGAGTTTGAGAATCTCTTCTCTGGCTGCATCCGTGCTTATGTTGTCGCCCTTGACCCAGCCATATGAAGGATTGTCCTTTATGAGACGAATAATACTCCGACTGACAACCGAACCCAGCTCGGACGGTGTTTCATAGAATTTCACCATTTTTCTCCGAACAAGTTCACGGAATGAATCCAGTTTGAGCTTCTTGTCCGGATCGGATTCCGACTTCCCCGACGGGATTTGGTCTGGATTCTTGTGAAGAAAGCCAACAATCGGCTTCGCGCGCTCGAGGGCGTAGCGATATTCCATTTCTGTATAGCTAATCCCGTCCGTTGAGACTGATCCATATCGCCCTGCGACGACTACTAGATAATAGTCGCAGTCGTCGATGACACGTTTTATCAGCGTCCATTGATCGTCATTGGCGGCCGGAAAAAGCTCCATCCCTGATGGAATGCAATCAAGTTCAAGCAGCGCTTGAATGATCTCGCGACGTTCTTCCTCCAAATCTTGATAGGTAGAACTTACGAAAACCTGATATCGACGATCGGTTGCCACACGATACTTCCACGTTGAGATTTAGGAACAGCCCTATTAAATACTCGGAATACGGCAAGTGAGAAGCGCTGCTTTGCATTTGTGTTACCTTGGCGTCTAGCCACGCCCGTCCTCCCCTTGCTACACCCCACGCCCATGCGCCTTTCTAATTCCGACATCGTCGAGCTGACTGACTTCCGCCGCGCGCTGCATCGCGTGCCCGAAATTTCCGGAGAGGAGCGCGAGACGGCGAAGGCAGTGCACGCCTTCATCGCGCCGACGAAGCCCGACCGTGTCGTCACCGATCTCGGCGGCCATGGCCTCGCCGCGATCTACGAGGGCACGGAGGAAGGCCCGACGATCATGCTGCGCTCGGAGATCGACGCGCTGCCGATCCAGGAGATTTCCGACAATCCTTGGGTGTCGACGCATCCCGGCAAGGCGCATCTGTGCGGCCATGAGGGCCACTCGACAATCCTTGCCGGCGTCGCGCGCATGCTTGGCCGCGAGCGGCCGAAGCGTGGCCGCGTCGTGCTGATGTTCCAGCCGGCGGAGGAGACCGGCGCGGGCGCTGCCGCCGTCATATCAGACGAAAAGTTCAAGGCGATCGCGCCGGACTACGCCTTCTCGCTGCACAATTTTCCCGGCCTGCCGCTCGGCCATGCCGGCCTCTCCGCCGGCCCCGCCAACTGCGCCTCGCGTGGCATGAAGATCGTGCTGTCGGGCCGCACCGCGCATTCGTCCATGCCCGAAACCGGCACCTCACCGATGCGTGCGGTGGCCGAGCTGATGCCGGCGCTGACCGCCCTGGCGCATGGCAAAAAGCTCGACGAGAATTTTTCGCTGGTGACGATCACCCACGCCACGATGGGCGAACAGGCTTTCGGCATCGCGCCCGGCCGCGCCGAGATCTGGGCGACGTTGCGCACGCTGCGCGACGACCGCATGGCCGCGCTGGTCGAGCGCGCCGAGACCTTGGCGCGCAACGCGGCTTCCGCAGCCGGCCTTGGCATCGCGATCGACTATCATGAGATTTTCGCCCATTGCGACAACGATCCCGAGGCCGTCGAGATCTTGCGCGCGGCGATGGATGCCGAATCAATGCCGCGCCGCGAAGCGGACCCGCTGCGCGCGTCGGAGGATTTCGGCTTGTTTGGGCGCGGCGCGAAGTCGGCCATGTTCTGGCTGGGCGCGGGCGAAAATATCCCGCAGCTTCACAATCCGGACTACGATTTTCCGGACGCGTTGATCGAGCCGGGCGCCCGGGTCTTCATGCGCGTCGTCCGCACGATGCTGGGATAGCTACTCGGCGTGCGTCTAATACGCCACGCGTATGAAATCGGCCGTCGAGACATTCAGTGCCGGATTACCGACATAACCACTGGGCAAGGTCTCGAGCCAAGGCAGCTTGCTTGCGACAACCCCCTTGGTCACCGGCTCCTTTGTCACCTCGATCGTCATCGACCGCAGCGCGTAGCCCGGGCCAAGCGTCTCGCCGAACTTGCCTGGTTCAACCTTCTTGAGCGAGCCTGGCTTGTTGATGTCCTCGAACATGACAATCTTTGGTCGCCATTTGGCCGGAACCTCCCGGACGCCCTGAAGTCCCGCAATATGCCCCAGCCAGTCGCCGCGCGATTCAGGCAACAGGTCGGCGAAACTCCGGTAGACGGTTTCCTGTTGCCACTCATCAATCAATGCAAACAGTGTTCGCCCATCCGGCAAATCGATTGTCGTGGCCTCGCCCTCGAAACTGTATTCGACTTCGTTTCCGCTTAAGGGAAGCTGCCCGAAAAGCACATAAACGTGCGCGACGCTCGATCCGGCACGAACGCCGTCGGGCGTGTCGATTTCAACGGTGAGCTTCTGATTCCATTCATAAGCGTCGCGGCAACCGCCAAGCACCGTGAAGGTCGCAATGAGCAACGCCAGGCTCAACCGTTGAAACACCGCCTATACCCCAAAACTTGGAAGTTTCGGATGATAGGCGTGGAAAACTTACAATCGGTAAGTGAAGCTGGTGTTTGCTCTACTCCACGTAGATCGTCACGCTGCCGTCCGCTTCGATATGCGCGGCGACGACCGAGGATACGTCGAGCATTTGCTTCTGGAACTCGGCCGACAGCGCCGGGCTGGCCTTGATCGCGGCCTGCACGCCGGTGGCGTGATCCTTGTTGGCGTCGATCGCGGTCTGGAATTCGGTCGGGTCGCCGCCAAGGTCGCTGATCTTCACCACATTGATCTTCGATACGGCGGTCATCGCGCCGAGATCGTTGGAGGCGCCCTTGCTGTTGTTGATCGCGTCGAGCGCGGCCCGTGCGGCGTCCACCGGCTGCGTGCTCTGCGTCGTGTTCGGATCGGGCACAGCCATATCCGGCGTCACGGTTGTTTCAGGCAGAGGCTTCGGCGCATCTGAGGTCTGGGCGAATGCAGGCGCGGTAAGCGCAAAGGCAGACGCGGCGGCGATGACAAGCAGGCGTTTCATGGCGGATTTCCCTCGAAATTCTCAACAAACGTCGTTCGGGAAACCCGTGAGCGGCAGGTTGGTTCCGCTCAACAAATCCAACGGTTTGTTACAGGTCGGGCTTGTCCCGACGGAGTCGAGCTTGCCTCGATCGGGTCGAGCTTGCCCTCGACCGAGTCGTGCTTGCCCTAACGAGCCGGGCTTTAAGCGACCAGCGCCCTCACCTTCTCGGCCACCGTCGCGGCCAGTTCGGCATAGAGTTCCTCGAGAGCTTCGGCGGACTTCACCACATCCGGCTCGTAATTGTTCGCTTCGAGCACTTTTCGCAGCTTCTCGACGAACACCGCCTGCTTTTCCATCGCCTCGAACAGCGCTTTCGCCTGATCTGCCGTGATCGCGGGATTGGCGAGCGTTTTGGGCACCTCGCGGCCCATTCTACGCCCTTCCCTGCGCTGCTCTTTCAATATCGCCAGCCAGTCGGTCATAACGCGCGGTCTATCTCTCCCCTCGCGGGAGAGAAAGCGATTTCGACGGAGCATCGACGTGCCCCTTTCGTGCGGGCGCCCGCCAGCGCTTCTTCCTTCTCCCCTTGTGGGAGAAGGTGTCGCCCTCGGGCTGCGAAGCAAAGCCCGAGATCAGGCGACGGATGAGGGGTGTTGGAGGAAATGAGGCGCTGGCATTCCGTCCAGCACCCCTCATCCGACCTCGCTTCGCTCGGCCACCTTCTCCCACAAGGGGAGAAGGAAGCGCGTCACCGTCGGCGTCTTGTCAGGAGCTGTCAGCAGTCTTCATCCACGTCCCTCCGCACCCGCGCGATACTGCCCCGCGTGGAAAGGAGGCAGCGATGCCGGTGGACTGGAATGCGGTGATCGAGGGAAATCGTGGAGCGCTGAAGCGCATCCTTGCCGAGCTCGTCGCCATGGCCGACGCAGCGATCCTCACCTCCTCCCAAGGGTCTAAATCCGGGGGAGGTCGACGCGAAGCGTCGGGTGGGGGTGGCGACGCGGCAGATACCCCCACCCGGCGGTCTGACGACCGCCGACCTCCTCTCAAGGGGGTGGAACCCGCGCCGACCCTGCCCCGCCATCTCCACACCGCCATCCTGCGCGTGCTGCGTCCGGCCGAAGCAGCAGTGCGGCGGCTGATCGTCGTCATGGCGCGCGGCATAATCGTCACGCTGCCGCCGTTTCGCCCGCGCCCGCCGGCAAAGACGTCGCTGGCCCGCAAAGGCGGTACCGGCATCATCCTGCCGCGTGGTTTTGTCATCAAGCGTGGCGTCATCATGCCCAAGCTTGGGGCACGGCCGGCGGATCTTCCCCCGTTCACGGGGGAAGGGGACCACGCGGAGCGTGGTGTAGGGGGCATCGTGGAAGCACCCGCGCGGCGCACCCCGTCCCTCCCCCTGTTCGATCCGCGAAAGCGATTTTTCTACGTCCGCCCGGCGCGAAACCGCGGCGTGCCGCGCATCAGCGACCCCGCCGCTGGCGCACGCCTCTCCATCCCGGTCAGGCAACCACCCTTGCCCGGCGGTCGCGTCAGCGCGGCGCGCATCCACCGGCGTCTCGCAACCCTTGCCGCAGCCCTTGACGATCTGCCGGGTCAGGCAAAACGTTTCGCACGGCTGAGGGCCTTACGCCTTGCCGCCCGCGCCCGCGAGAGGGAGCGTGAGGTTTCAGGCGCACCGACCCCGCATCCCCGGCCACGCTCGCTGCATGTCTGGCCGCTGCGTCCCGGCCACCCGCCCGGCTGGCAGCGCCGGCCGAAGCACGAGATCGACGAGGTCCTGAAGGACCTCCAATTTTTCGCCCTCGAAGTGCTGGAACAGCCAGACACCTCATGATGGGACATGGCCGTCCAGATTTGGCGCAGAACGCGGAACCGAATTTTCCGCCACGACCGCGCGCGCCTGCTGCACTACTGCCCTGTCCATGCCCCACTGCCCGCGCCTCACTTCCGACACGGCCTGTCGTTGTCTTTTCGCGGAGCTAACCTAGTGTCCCGACAACCATCGCCGGAGCCGCTTCATGAGTAATGCCTTCGCGTCTCTCGCGCGTCGCCTTGCAACCGGCCTGCTCGCCGCCCAGTTTGTGCTGATTGCCGCGCCGTACGCCCACGCCCAGCAGGAGGACGCTCCGGCCCAGCCCGCCGTCGAGCTCACGCCGGCCGAAGCCGCCTTCGAGAAGCGTATCCGCGAGGCGTATGCCGCGATGGGCGTCGAGGGCAAGTTCGAGGAAGCCTACAAGCAGCTCCGCGCCACGCTGATCGAACTGGCGCGCACCGATCTCTTCGCCTTCACCGTCAGGAAATACACCGAGGCTGGCCAGCTCTTCCACCAGAACGGTTTGGGCGAGGAGTCGGAGGCAGTCTTCAGCGAGGGCGAGCAGATTCGCGCCATGAACGAGGACGTGAAGGAGCGCCCCGACTTCTACCTCGCTTACGCCAACTTCAAGGTCGCCGCGCGCGACTTCAATCGTATCGTGCCGCTGTTCACGACGGCGACCAATCTCTACGCGCAATATTACGGCACGGAGTCGCGTGAGGTGATGAACGCCAACGACCTGATGGCCGTGGCGCTCGGCGACATCGGCCAGTTCGGAACGTCGGCCAACCTCATGCTCGCGAACTACGAACTCGCACTGAAAAGCTTCGGTCCGGACGAAGCGCTTGTCTGGCGGCTTGCCAACAACCTCGCCGACACGCTGCGCAACATCGGCGCCCCGGGTCAGGCGCTCGAATATGACCGCATGGTGCTGGAGAAGCGCACGGCCTATTACGGTCGCGACCATTTCAACGTGCTGGTGAGCGCCAACAACACCGCGCAGGACTACCTCGACCTCGGCGACTACGCTGCCGCGCTCAGCCATTTCGAACTGAACCGGCAGATCGCGATTGCACTCAGGGAGCGCGATCCCGGGCTGGAGCCTCAGGCGGACGCGTGGATCCTCTATACGCGGCTGGCGGCTGGCGAGCAGCCGTTCGACGACAAGACCATTGCGACGATGGAAGCGCTCGTTCTCGATGCCGATTATCCCGCCATGTTGAGCTACAAGGCCGCGCGCCTTCTGGCAGACCATTTCAAGCAGGCGGGCGACGCGGCCCGCGGCATGAAACAGCTCGAAAACGCGCTGAGCATCGCCAGCGCGGAGATGAGCCCGACACATCCCTATGCCTTCGAGACACGGCGCGTGATCGCCAACGCCAAAGGCGCGACGGACGCCGCGTTCGCGGCGAAGGAGTATGCAAACCTCGACACCGAGATGATCCGCTGGATCGCGATGCAGGTGATGTTCGCCGGCAATCGCGATTTCGCCGAAGCGACCCGCGCGCTCGCCGATGACATGCTCTACGACTACGCGCTGTTTGCCGAAAAGGACGTGGCAAGCGTCCCGGCCTTCGCCGACGCCGCGCGGCGCTGGCCCTCGCTCGAGGATGGCCGCCGCGACACGCTGCGCAAGCTGATGCGGCTCGTCGACCCCAAGGACGAAGACATGAAGGCGCGGCTGCGCGAGCTCCTGCACATGTCGCTCATGAACCAGGAGATCTTCTCTGCCGGCACCGACGATGCGCTCGGGCACACGAATCTCGACGCGATGAAGGGTAAGGAAGACCAGATCAACACGCTGATTGCCGAACGCTACAAGTTCGGTCAGGCCGATCTCGACGTGCCGCTGCCGCTCGCCAGCAAACTGCTGGACGACAACGAAGCACTGGTCTCGTATTTCATCACGCGCAAATGGCGCGCCGACCGGCAGAGCGCCGAGCCGTTCGACGATGTGCGGCTCTATGCGATCGTCTGGCGCAAGGATGCGGAACCAAAACTTCGCTACCTCGGCGATCCGCGCGAGATCGTTGCGCACAAACCGACAGTGCAGGTGGCCGCACTTCCCAAGGCGGAGACGGCGGCGCGCGGCGCCGTGCCGATCGGCCAGATGGATGCGGTCTTCGGCGGCCTCTACGGCACGCTCATCGCGCCGCTCGATGCCGACCTCCTTGGCGCCGACACGCTTTTCGTCATCCCCGACGGACAACTGTTCGCGGTGCCGTTTTCGCTGCTGGCGGATGACAAGGGCCGGTCGCTCGAAGAGCGCTTCAGCATCCGGTTGCTGACGCGCCCGGAAGCGCTCTACAACATTCGCTCCGAGCAGAAACTGGCGGCCGGCGGCCGCGCCATTCTCGCCGGCGGTCTCGACTACGCGAATGGCGCGGAGAAGGGCGCCGATCCGTTGCCCGGCACGCTGAAGGAAGTCGATACGATCGCAGCACTCCTGCGCGCAAAGTCGCTCGCCTCCGATCTGCTGACAGGAGACTCAGCCACGGAGCCGGTGCTTCGCGAGGCCATGGAGCGTGCCACGGTCGCGCACCTCGCCACCCACGGCTCCTACGGCAGTCCGAAGAATGGCGGCGCGAGCAATGTCGACACGCTCTGGCAGAGCGACGTGATCCTGTCGAAGTCGGGCGACAAACGGTCGATGACGCGCGACGACAAAGACGGACGGCTCTACGCCTACGAGTTGATGACGTGGGACCTGTCGAAGCTCGATCTGCTTGTGCTCTCGGCGTGCGACACGGGCCGCGGCGACGAAACCTTCGTCGGCGGCCTGCGCGGCCTTCCGACGGCCATCAACATCGCCGGCGCGCGCCGCTCGCTGCTCACCCTGTGGCCCGTCGCGGACGAAGGCACAGCCAATTTCATGACGCGCTTCTACGAGCATCTTGCCGCCGGCATGACCTATGCGGAGGCGCTGCGCCAGACGCGTCGCGACGCGATTGGCGGCACGGTCGCCGGCGCCGGGAGCCCGCAGGTCTGGGCAGCGTTCGTCATGTTCGAGAACTAGGCGCCGCAACACGAGCAGCCCTCCTCTCCCCCGGGCAGGGGGAGAGGTGGTTCGCGAAGCGAACCGGTGAGGGGGTGCTTTGCAACTGAGCGCCGAGAGTTATGCGATCAATCTCGTTGGCCATGACGAGGGTGAGGACAGCGCCACGCCAAAACGAAAAAGGCGGCCCGAAGACCGCCTTGAAACTGTCGCAGACCGACCCGGCTTACGCCTTGACGTCTTCCTTGGCCTTCTCGACGGCGAGCTGCTCGGCGGCCGCGACCTTCTCGGCCTCGAGCTTCGCCTTCTCGGCCGCCAGAGCCTCGCGCTCGGAATCGTTCAGCTTTTTGGCGCGCACGCCGGTGTTCTCGACGATGCGGGCCGACTTGCCGCGGCGATCGCGCAGGTAATAGAGCTTGGCACGGCGAACCTTGCCGCGGCGGACGATCTCGACGCCCTCGACCATCGGCGAGTAGATCGGGAACACGCGCTCCACGCCTTCGCCGTAGGAAATCTTGCGGACGGTGAAATTCTCATGCAGGCCCGAACCGGCACGGGCGATGACGACGCCCTCATAGGCCTGCACGCGGGTGCGCGTGCCTTCGGTGACGCGCACATTGACGCGCACCGTGTCGCCGGGGCTGAATTCGGGAAGCGTGCGCTTGGCTTCGATTTTCGCGGCCTGTTCGGCCTCGAGCTGACGGATGAGATCCATCGCAATTACCTCTTCTTTGTTCTTCCGACAGCCAGAGCGCCCAACGCTTGCGCAGCAGTATCTAGACCGCTAGCGCTATGCCGCACCCCTAGGAGTGGCCCGGCAGGGGCGAATTCACCGTTCTTGGTTAGACTGGTTGGGGAGCTGGTTTTTGCACCATTTCCCCGGTTTCGCGCGGCCAATTACACGTTTCCGTTGGGTTTGTCACCCGTCCGGCGCCAGATTTTCTGGCTCTAAAGTCGCAGGGCTCAACGCCTTGCCTCGCCTGGCCGCCTTTCATACACCCGTTCCGGATTTCACGGAAACCAGGCCAATATGACGATTCTCGAGGCGATTCTGCTGTTTCTGTCGGGCGTTTTGACCGGCATGATCAATGCCGTGGCCGGTGGCGGCACGTTTCTCTCGTTCGGTGCGCTCACGTTGGCGGGCATCCCACCGGTTGTCGCCAACGCGACCTCCTCGATCACCCAGTTTCCCGGCTATGTGACCTCGACGCTCGCCTATTGGGACGACTTCAAGACGTTCTGGCGCGGCGCACTCGCTTTGGCCCTGGCGTCTATCCTCGGCTCGCTGCTCGGCGCCTGGATCCTGTTGCAGCTCGACAATCCGGAATTCCGCGCCCTCGTGCCGTGGCTGCTGGTTGCGGCAACGGTCCTCTTCGCCGCCGGGCCGTACCTCAAGCCGACGCCGAAACCCGGACAGGAGGCCGCGGTCGGCGGGGTTTTCGGCTGGATCCTGCAGTTCATCACCGCGATCTATGGCGGCTTTTTCGGCGCCGGCATGGGCGTGATGATGCTCGCTACCCTCGGCTTGTCGCAGCAGGGCGACTATCACCGCCTGAATGCGCTGAAGAACATGCTGGCTGTCTTCATCGCCGCGGTCGCGATCATTGTCTTCGTCTGGGGCGGCGTGGTCGCCTGGCCGCAGGCGATTGTCATGATCCCCGGCGTTGCGATTGGCGGCTGGAGCGGCGTCTGGGTCGCCAAGCGCGTGCCGCAAAAATACATGCGCTGGTTCGTGATCGTCGTCGGCCTGCTGCTCGCGGTGTATTACTTCGTCGCGGATTGAGTCCGCCTCCGCCGCAGGCCGACACCTCGCAAAATACGCCGAGTCTCCTAAGTTGCTCGCCAAGCGAAATTCATGGAGACTTTGCATATGCCAGAACATGCAGTCGTAATTGCCGGCGCAGGCCCGACGGGGCTGATGCTGGCAGGCGAGTTGGCGTTGGCCGGCATCGACGTCGCCATTGTCGAACGCCGCCCGAACCAGGACGTCGCCGGGTCGCGCGCTGGCGGCCTCAGCGCGCGCACGCTCGAAGTTCTCGATCAGCGCGGCATCGTCGACCGGTTCCTGGCGGCAGGTCAAATCGCGCAAGTCACCGGCTTCGCGGTCACGCGTCTGGACATCAGCGATTTTCCGACCCGGCACAATTACGGGCTGGCGCTGCGGCAGAAGCACATCGAGCGCCTCCTCGCCGGCTGGGTCGAAGAACTGGCGGTGCCGATCTATCGCAGCCGTGACGTAACAGGCTTTGAGCAGGACGATGCCGGCGTCAGCATCAAACTGTCCGATGGCGCATCGCTTCGAGCAGCCTACCTCGTCGGCTGCGACGGAGGTCGCAGTCTTGTTCGCAAAGTTGCCGGGATCGAGTTTAAAGGATGGGATGCGACGACGAGCAGCATCCTCGCCGAGGTCGAGGTGGCCGAGGAGCCGCCTCTCGGCGTCCATCGCACGGCGCTTGGCATCCACGCCTTCGGCCGGGAGGAATACGAAATTCGCGACGGCAAGATCATCTTTGCCACGGAAGGCCCCGTTGGCGTCATGGTGACTGAAAAGGATACCGGCGCCACGACCGAGCCTACGCTCGGCGATATCAAGGAAGCACTCGTCGCGGCATGTGGAACCGACTACGGAATTCACAGTCCGACCTGGATTTCGAGGTTCACCGACGCGACGCGGCAGGCGACGGCTTACCGCAAGGGGCGAGTTTTTCTGGCAGGCGATGCCGCGCATGTGCATTCGCCGGTTGGCGGACAAGGCCTCAATACCGGTGTGCAGGATGCGGTGAACCTGGGGTGGAAGCTGGCGCAAGTATTGAAAGGAACATCGCCCGAAAGCTTGCTCGATAGCTATCACGCGGAGCGTCACCCGTTGGCGGCGCGCGTGTTGCGCACGACGATGGCGCAGGTGGCTTTGCAACGCACCGACGATCGCACGGATGCCTTGCGTGATATTGTTATGGAACTGCTCGGCATGGAGGAGCCTCGGAAGCGCATTGCAGCGGAGATGTCGGGGCTTGGCATCCGCTATGACTTCGGCGGACAGCACCCGCTCGTCGGTCGCCGCATGCCCGATCTCGATCTGGTTGCGCCCGACGGTCCTGTGCGTGTCTTCACGCTTCTCAAAGACGCGCGGCCGGCAATGTTGAATCTAGGCGCACCCGAGAGCCTCGACATCACGCCGTGGCTCGATCGCGTTCAACTGTTGTACGCGAAGCATGACGGCCCCTGGGAGTTGCCCGCGCTGGGCTCCGTCCCCGCTCCGACGGCAGTTCTGATCAGGCCCGACGGATACGTGGCATGGGTGGGCGAGGGAACGCAAGATGGTCTTCAGGACGCGATGACGAAATGGTTCGGGCCGTCGGACCAACGAAAGGAAAAACGCGTCAGCTCTTAGTCCGGCTTCGGATCAGATCCGGGCGGCGCTCGGCTGTCAGTTTTTCCGCTTCCTCGCGCCGCCATTTAGCAATCTTCGCGTGATTGCCTGAAACAAGCACGTCGGGAATGCTGATGCCTTCGAACTCCGCTGGCCTCGTGAAGTGCGGATGCTCGAGCAGCCCGTCCTCGAAGCTCTCATGCTCTCCCGACGCCTCATTTCCCATGACGCCCGGCAAGAGCCGCACAACAGCATCGAGCAGAACGAGCGCCGCCGGCTCGCCGCCTGACAAGATGTAGTCGCCGATCGAGACCTCCTCGAGCTGCCGCCCGTCGATCACCCGCTGGTCGACGCCCTCGAACCGGCCGCAGACGATCACGGCGCCCGGCCCTGCCGCCAGCTCGCGCACCCGCGCCTGCGTCAGCGGCTTGCCGCGCGGGCTCATCAGCAATCTTGGCCGAGGATCGTTATCCGGCGAAGCATGATCGATCGCCTTGGCCAGAATATCGGCGCGCATCACCATGCCGGCGCCGCCGCCGGCCGGCGTGTCGTCCACCGTGCGATGTCTGTCGGTAGCGAAGTCGCGGATCTGCATAGCCTCGAGCGACCATGTGCCTTCGGCCAGCGCCTTCCCGGCGAGCGACAGGCCGAGAGCGCCCGGAAACATTTCGGGATAGAGCGTCAGAACCGTCGCGCGAAAACTCACCGGTTGCCTCCGGCATCAGCCGGTCCGCGCGGCCGGCACGTTGCGTTGAACCGCTGCGGCTGCCCGGGCACGGCATCGTCATCCTCATCGTCGACCAGCCCGGCAGCGATTGGATCGATCGTGACAAAACCGCCGCGCACATCGACCGCGGGGACAGCCGCCTTGCTGAACGGGATCATCCGGTCCTCCCGTCCGCCAAGCGCGATTTCCAGAATGTCGCCGCCGCCATAGTTCAGAACGGCCTTTACCCGACCGATCTCCGCGCCTGCGGCATCACGCACGACCAGGCCGACGAGATCGGCATGGTAGAATTCGTCATCGTCGGCGGTATCGGGCAGGTTCTCGCGCTCCACGAACAGTGCCGTGCCGTTCAGCGCTTCGGCAGCGTTGCGGTCGTTCACGCCCTTCAGCCGCACCACCGCTACTTCACCCTGCGGCCGCACACTCTGCACGTCGAAGCGGCGACCATCCGCGGCAAACAGCGGACCGTAATCACCAAGTGCGGCCGGATCACCGGTGAACGTTTTCACACGCACCTCGCCCTTGATGCCGTGCGCGGCGCCGATCACCGCCATCTGGACGGGGTTGTTGAGCTGCTTCATCGATTGCTGCGCTTAATGTCTCGGCTGGTCGGATGCCAGCCGCTTGCCAGTCATCTCGAATCCGATCGCCTTCATTACTGCAAGCGTCGTTTCAAGTGTCGGGTTGCCGTTTTCGCTCAGCGATTTGTAGAGCTGCTCACGTGCCAGCCCGGTTTCACGGGCGATTTTTGTCATCCCTTTCGCGCGCGCCACGACACCGAGTGCCCGCGCGATATGATGCGAGTCCCCGGTCTCGAAAGCATCAGCGAGAAACACCTCTATCGCTTCATCGCTCTTGAGTGCATCGGCGGGGTCATAATCGTGGAATGTTTCAGCCATCTCTGTCCCAATCTGCTGCGATCTTTTTCGCCAGACGAATGTCCCGATCCTGACTACCCTTGTCACCACCGCAGAGCAGGATGATCAATTCCTGACCGCGTCGCTTGAAGTTGATCCGGTAGCCCGGGCCATAATGTATCCGCAGCTCGCTGATCCCTTCTCCGACAGGCGACACGTCACCTTCAAGGCCGTTGGCCAAGCGGAACAGTCTGGCAGCGATGAAAGCCCTTGCTTTTTGGTCCCTGAGCTTGGCTTCCCACTTTCGGAAGGTTTCGCTCTGTTTGATTTGGACCATCGGTCGATTGTAATTTAAGAATTACAGACCGTCAAATCATCCGCTTGCCAATTGTTTAGTGTTGCTGGTCAAAATCGGCAGCGAATCGTCGATCAGAATGATGCAGCAGGCCGAACCCTTTCTCATCTCCGCGGCGCCGGACCTCCAGGCGGCCCGCGAGGCGTGGCTGAAAATGCTTGGCCGCGAGCGGCGGCTGGCGGCGCTTACCCTTGACGCCTATGAACGCGATACGCGCCAGTTCCTGCAGTTTCTCACCGGCCATGTCGGCGGACCGCCAGCGCTCGCCGATATCGGCAATCTGCGGCCAGCCGATCTGCGTGCCTTCCTGGCGCATCGCCGCTCGGGCGGCGCCAGCGCCCGCACGCTGGGACGCGGACTGGCGGGCATCCGCTCCTTCATCCGCTTCCTGGAACGCCGCGGACTGGCCAACGCCGCGGGCGCGGCGGCACTGCGCGCACCAAAACAGCCGAAATCGCTGCCAAAACCGTTGACCGCGGTCGATGCGCGCAAGGTGGTATCGGCGAGCGAACAGCTTGCCGAGGAGCCTTGGATCGCCGCACGCAACGCCGCGGTGCTGACGCTGCTTTATGGCTCAGGCCTGCGCATCTCCGAGGCGCTCGGCCTCAACGCTGCAGAACTGGCGAGCGACCGTGATCATGTGATCCGGGTTACCGGCAAGGGCGGCAAGACGCGGCTTGTCCCGATCCTGCCGGTCGCGCTGAAGGCGGTCGCGGAATACCGAAAGCTCTGCCCGTTCGACCTCGACCCGAAAGGACTGTTGTTCCGGGGCGCCAAGGGCGGTCCGTTGGCGCCCGCGATCATCCAGCGCGAGATGCAGAAAATGCGCTCCGCACTCAACCTGCCCGACACGGCGACGCCGCACGCACTGCGTCATTCCTTTGCCACGCATCTGCTCGGGCGCGGCGGCGACCTGAGGACCATCCAGGAACTGCTCGGCCATGCGAGCCTGTCGACAACCCAGGTCTACACTGGCGTCGATACGGCGAGGCTGCTGGAAATCTACGACAAGGCGCATCCGCGCGCCTGATCCGGCGTGTTAGCGAACCCTTAACCCAACATGCCCGTCGGATTTAACGGTTTGGCTGCACTTTTCCCCTAGCTGTCAGGGTGATGAAACGAGCCATTGCCATAGCCGATCGCTACGCGCCGCTTGCGCTGAAGCTGCTGGCGGCAGCCAATGTGCTGTTTTTCCTGACGTTTCTTGCATTTCTGGTTATCGCCGCCGGGCGCGCGCAAGCAGAAACTCTTCCAGCCTGCACCGGAGAGGACATGTTGGCAGCACTTGCCGCCGACGATCCCGGTGGCCTTAAAGCCATCGAGGCTGAGGCGGCCAAGACCCTCAATGGCAAGGGCCTCCTCTGGAAGATCGAAAAGGACGTCCTCGAGCCGTCCTTTCTGTTTGGCACGATGCACATGACCGACCCGCGCGTGACCGATCTGACACCGGCAGCGCGCGCAGCATTCGAGACGTCCGGCACGGTGGTGATCGAGACGACCGATGTGCTTGATCAGGCCAAGATGGCTCAGGCGATGCTGGCTGAGCCCGACCTGATGATGTTCACCGACGATACGACGCTGATGTCGCTGTTGTCGCCCGAGGATCGCGCCGTCGTCGAGGCCGGCCTCAAGGAGCGCGGCATACTCCTCTCCAGCGTCAACAAGATGAAGCCGTGGATCATTTCCGCCATGGTGGCGCTGCCTGCATGCGAACTGGCGCGTAAGGCGGCGGGCGCACCGGTGCTCGACGTGAAGCTCGCCGAGGACGCAAAGCGCGAGAACAAGAATCTCGCCGGCCTGGAAACCGTTTCGGATCAGCTTCACGCCATGGCGTCGCTGCCGATGGAGTTCCATCTCCAGGGCCTCGTCGAAACGATCCGGCTCGGCGACACGACGGACGACGTGATAGAGACGATGGTCGTGCTTTATGAGCGCGAGGAGACCGGCATGTTCTGGCCGCTGTTTCGCGCCGCGCTCCCGTCGGCCGAGAATGACGACATGGGCTATGCCGCCTTCGAACAGGCGATGATCACGAATCGCAACAAGACGATGGCGAAAAGTGCTCAGCCCATCCTGGCCGCGGGCAACGCATTCATCGCGGTCGGCGCGCTGCATCTGCCCGGTCCGGATGGGCTCGTCGAGCAGTTCCGCAAAGCCGGCTACACGGTCACCGCCGTCAGCGGCGTGTAGATCAGGCGGCAGCGACCTGCCGCAGCATCGCCGGGACGATGATGCGGTGAAACGGTTTCACCACGGCGAGATAGACCCGGCCAAACAGATTGTGCGTCTGAAAGACCGTTGACGCGGTTACTTCCTGCCGGTCCTCGCCAAGTTGCGTAACGTCGATCACGACTCGGAAATCGAGATGGCGGTCGTTCAGGCCGAGCACGATACGCTCCGGCGCCTGGCTGATCACCGGAAAGAAGCCAATCACCGAACTCTTGGATTGCTTCGGCGCCGTCACCAGCCGGAACGGCCGCACGATGGCATTCCGCAAAGCCATCAGCGCCGATATCCAGCGCGGCACCCGTCCGAAGGCGCGTTGCGCGGCGCCTGCCGCATCCAGCGCCTGGCCGCTGACGGTCAGCGCGTAACTGTCGGCGAATTGCGCGCCGGGCAGAACATGCTCGGGATGTTCGAATGGTTTTTCGACCGGTCTGGACGCCATGTGATCGCCTCGATCGCGATCCTATCGAGAATCCCGAGCGAGTGACCGTGGCAGAGCGTCGCTGCGCCATCTTGGCCGGCGGTCGATCACAAGAAAGCGTGATTTGGCCCGAAGGGAGGCTGCTGTTACCTTCTGCGTGTCGCAAACAATGTAGGGAAGTTTGACATGACCAAAGCCCTGTTGGTTGCCGCCGCGCTCGGCTTCACGATCTCCTCCGCGAGCGCTTGCGAGTTTATGCGTTCAGCCAAGAAGCTCGACACGACGACCACTGCCAGCACCCAGACGGAAAACATGTCGGCGCCGGTGGTGACCCCGGAAGAGCAGGCTTCCGTCAAGAAGCCGCTTTCTAAGGAAGACGACAGCTAAGCTAACCTCCAGTCCCGGTCGGCCCCGGGAAGGGCGCGCGAATTGTGTTCGTGCGCCTTTTTGTTGCGGCGCACCCCGTTCTGCGGCCATGCAACCGATCCGCCTTTCGCGCGTTTTAAAAGCATCGACTTCAAAAAACGGAGAGCGACCATGGCTGATCCTGCCCGCAAATTTGACGAGCGTCCGGACATGAGAGATCCGGCCGCGCCGCTTTCGCCCGATCCGCGCATCGCGGCGAATGACCCCTATGTGAATAACAACGTCGTTGAACGCGGCACCGGCAATGGCGTGATCATCGCCGCCGTTCTCCTCGTTCTCGCAGTAATTGCGTTCTTCATCTTCGGCCCTGGCGTGAGCGGTGATCCGGCCGCGCCGCCAGCCACCACGACTGAAGAGCCAGCAGCGCCCGCGCCTGATGCGACGGCTCCGGCTGCACCTGCCGATCCGGCGACTCCGGCCCCGGATGCAACTGCTCCTGCGGCTCCGGCTGACCCGGCAACGCCTGCTCCGGATGCTTCCGCTCCGGCCGAACCGGCTCCGGCCCCGGCTGAGCCTGCTCCGGTAGAGCCCGCACCGGCTCAGTAACGGCTAGTCTGACAAACGAAACGGCCCGCCATTGGCGGGCCGTTTTCTGTTTGCACCAACGATCACATATGGATCGGTTTGGCGAAGGTGGCGAGCGCGGCCTCCTTCACGGCTTCCGACATGGTCGGGTGCGCGTGGCAGGTGCGCGCCAGATCCTCCGACGAGCCGCCGAACTCCATCAGCACCGCCGCCTCGTGGATCATCTCGCCGGCGCCGAAGCCGACGATGTGCGCGCCAAGCACGCGGTCGGTCGTCTTGTCTGCCAGGATTTTGACAAAGCCGTCGGTCGCGTTCATGGCGCGCGCGCGTCCGTTTGCGCTGAAGGGGAATTTGCCGGCCTTGTACTCGATGCCGGCCTTCTTCAATTCCTCTTCCGTCTTGCCGACGGATGCGACTTCCGGACTTGTGTAGACGACGCTCGGGATGACGTCGTAGTTCACGTGGCCCGCCTGACCGGCGATGGTCTCCGCGACCGCGACGCCTTCGTCCTCCGCCTTGTGCGCGAGCATCGGCCCGGCGATCACATCGCCGATTGCATAGATGCCGTCGACATTGGTCTTGAGGTGAGCATCGGTCTTCACGCGGCCGCGCTCGTCGAGTTCGACTCCCGCCTCCTTCAGGCCGAGCCCTTCCGTGTACGGCTTGCGTCCCGTCGCGACGAGCACGGCGTCCGCCTCGATCGTTTCCGCCGCTCCGCCCTTCACCGGCTCGAAGGTGACCGTCGCGCCTTTCTTCGACTTGGCGACACCCGTTACCTTGGCGCCGAGTTTGAACTCGATGCCCTGCTTGCCAAGCATGCGCTGGAACTGCTTGGCCACCTCGCCGTCCATGCCGCCGAGAATCGTATCGAGGAACTCGACGACCGTGACCTTGGCGCCGAGCCGCGCCCATACTGAGCCAAGCTCCAGCCCGATCACACCGCCGCCGACAACGACGAGATTGCCCGGCACTTTTGCGAAGTCGAGCGCGCCGGTGGACGAGACGATCACCTTCTCGTCGAACTCGACCTTGACGCCCGGGATGCCGGCGACGTCGGAGCCGGTGGCGATGACGATGTTCTTCGTCTCGACCTCCTGCGCCTTGCCATCCTCGCCGGTGACCGACACTTTGCCCGCGCCCAGAATTTTCCCCGTGCCGCGCAGCACGTCGATCTTGTTTTTCTTCATCAGAAAATCGAGACCCTTGGTGTTCTGGTCCACAACATTGGTCTTGTGCGCGAGCATGTTTTTCAGATTGAGCTTCGGTGCCCCGACATCGATGCCGAGCACTTCCAGCCCATGCCCGGCTTCAGCGAATTTCTCCGACGCATGCAGCAGAGCCTTGGACGGAATGCAGCCGACATTCACGCAGGTGCCGCCATGCGTGTCGCGCTTCTCGACCACCGCCGTCTTCAGCCCGAGCTGCGCGGCCTTGATGGCGCAGACATATCCGCCAGGGCCAGTTCCGATCACGACGACATCATAAGCCATGCTGCAGTTCCTTCTAGTTCGGTCTAGCGGCCGCCGCTGACATCCAAAATCGCGCCCGTCGTATAGGACGCTTTATCGGACAAAAGCCAGATTATGGCTTCGGCGATCTCGCGCGGTTCGCCCGGCCGCTTCATCGGTATCGCGGAGGCGACACGTTGAGCACGATCCGGCTGTCCGCCGGATGCGTGAATTTCGGTAGCGATCGTTCCCGGGCGCACGACGTTAACGCGTATTTTTTCCTCGGCAACTTCACGCGCCAATCCGACGGTGAAAGTGTCGATCGCGCCTTTTGCGGCGGCATAATCGACATATTCTCCCGGGCTGCCGAGGACGGCCGCAACCGAAGAAACATTGACGATCGCGCCGCCGCGACCGCCATGCTTCGTCGACATCCGCTTCACCGCCTCGCGCGCACAGAGAAGCGAACCGACGACATTGATCCGGAACATACGGTCCATCCGGTCGCCGCTCATCTCGTCCAGCCGCGCCTTGCGGTCGACGACACCTGCATTGTTGACCAGGCCGTCGAGACGTCCCCAGCGCTCGTCGATTGCGGCGAACATCGCCATGACATCTGCTTCCACGCCCACATCGGCCTTCACGACGAACGCGTCACCGCCGGCCGCGACGATGCGATCGACGACCGACTGCGCAGCGCTTTCATTGCTTGTGAAGTTCACGGCGACGCGCCAGCCGTCCTGCGCGGCGAGCACTGCCGTCTCGGCGCCTATGCCACGGCCGCCGCCGGTAACGAGAAGCGTCTTGCCGGCACTCATTCCTGGCAGCCACTCATCGAAAAAAGATCCCACGGCACCGCGTCGAGTCCCGCCGCCCTGTACGAAGCGTGCCGGACGACGTCGTGACCAAGACCGGCGAAGAGAAGCTGTTCGGGCGCGGGCTTGCCCTCGACCGGCATGAGACCAAGGGTGCCCTTGTCGAGCGAATAGACCGGGCCTTCCCAAACGGTGCAGGCCTCGATCTCGGCGCCCGTCACATCGCCGTCAGGGCATTGGTGCGTGAGTTGCGCGAAAGGGCGCTCCGGCGCCTCCGTCCACATGACGATGCCGTCGTAGACAAGGCCCTCGCCCACCAGCATCCTGAACCGGTTGGTCACGGCAGCACTTTCGACGACCGGCGTGAACTCGACCGCCGCGACGCTGTCGCCGTCGGCATAGGTCGCGAGTTCGATCGGGCAGGCGGCCAATGCAGGGCCGGCAAGCCCCGCAGCGAGCGCCGCAGCTGGCAGTCGGATGAACCTCAAGGCTGACTGTCCTTCAAAGCTGCTTCCACGTCGGCGGCAAAGCTGTACCAGGCGAACGTCGAGAAGCGCTCGAGCCAGTCCTGATTGGCCATGCAGTCTGCCGCCGCGGCCGCGCGGTCGGACGGCGGTGAATACAGTGCGCGGGAGAGCGCGCCGTCCAGGAAGGGCCCATAGGAGTCGGCCCCGAAACCGGCGGCGACAAGTGTCTGCGCAGCTTGCGCGACGAGGCCGTTCCAGTCCGTGAAAGCAGCAAGAAAGTTCTGCGGATCGAACAGAGAGATGCACACCAGCATGCGCTTCTGCTTGGGCAAAGCGTCCTCGACAACCGCCCGCACAGCGCCGAGACGGGCATCCTGCACACCCGGTTCGACGATCTTGATCTCGTTCAAACCGAGCACGGTACGGTGAAAGTCTGGCCAGTTCGTACCCGCCGGCACGCCGGAATAGAGCATCACCTGCTCGCTCGCGCAGTCCGCTGTCGTCAACACGATCGGCGCGGAAAGGCGGGACTGCAATGTCGCGGCGACACTCGTGCTGATGCCTGCACCCTTAAGCGATTCGATGAGAAGCGCGGCGCCCTGCTCCCATTCGCCGGGACGCTTGTCCGCCGCCGCGCAGGTCTCGTAGGCGGCGCGCATGTCGATGACCGCCTCGACATAGGCGGTCATGACAATCGGCAGGTCGGTAGCGCTGAACCCGCGCTGCTGCGCCAGCGCAGGCGTCGTCGCCGCCAGCACTGCGCCAAGGCCAATCGTCCGGATCAGGCGAGCGAACATCGGCACGATCCTCCGCTGAAGGCGATCTCTTTACAGGTCGAGCACCAGCCGCTCGGGATCCTCCAGGCTTTCCTTGACACGCACCAGGAATGTCACGGCCTCTTTGCCGTCCACGATGCGGTGATCGTAGGAGAGCGCCAGATACATCATCGGACGGATGACAATCTGGCCGTTCACCGCCACCGGCCGCTCCTGGATCTTGTGCATGCCGAGAATGCCGGATTGCGGCGCATTCAGGATCGGCGTCGACATCAGTGAGCCGTAGACGCCGCCATTGGAGATCGTGAACGTGCCGCCCTGCATGTCGGCGACCGTCAGCTTGCCGTCGCGCGCCGCGATACCCAGCCGGCCGATCTCCTTCTCGATCTCGGCGATCGACATCTGGTCCGCGTCGCGCACCACGGGCACGACGAGGCCCTTGTCGGTGCCGACCGCCACGCCGATGTGGGCGTAGTTCTTGTAGATGATGTCGGCGCCATCGATCTCGGCGTTGACGGCAGGGATTTCCTTCAACGCATGCGTCACCGCCTTGGTGAAGAAGCCCATGAAACCGAGCTTCACGCCGTGCTTTTTCTCGAACACATCCTTGTACTTGGTGCGAAGATCCATCACCGCCTTCATGTCCACCTCGTTGAAGGTGGTAAGCATGGCGGCTGTCGACTGCGCATCCTTGAGACGCCGCGCGATCGTCTGCCGCAGCTTGGTCATGCGCACGCGCTCTTCGCGCACTTCATCCTGTTCCGTGGACGGCGCACGCGCTGCGGCCGGCGCCTTCGTGTCGGCGCGCGGCGTTTCGGCAGGCTGTGACGGCGCGCCCTTGGCGATCGCGTCGAGCACGTCGCCCTTCAGCACCTGGCCGCGCTTGCCGGAACCCTGCACCTGATCCGTTGCGATGTTCGCCTCGGCCATCAGCTTCGCGGCTGACGGCGCGGGCGGCATCTTGCGCTCCTCGATGGGGGTATCGCCTGCGATCGCGCCGCTCTTCTTGGCCGCTTCCTTGGTCGTCGAAGCGCCGGACGCTCCTGCCGCCTGCGCAACCGCGGCGTCCTTCTTCGGCTCATCCTTCGCTTCCGCCTTGGCCTCGGCCTTCGCAGCCGGCTTCGCGGCTCCAGCGCCATCCGAAATCGAACCAAGGACGGCGCCGACATTCACCGTGTCGCCTTCCTTGACGCTGATCTCGGCCAGCGTGCCGGAGGCAGGCGCCGGCACCTCGACCGTCACCTTATCGGTTTCGAGCTCGACCAGCGGCTCATCGGCCTTGATCGCATCGCCGGCCTTCTTGAACCACTTGCCGACGGTCGCCTCGGTAACGGATTCGCCGAGGGTCGGAACCTTGATTTCGGTAGCCATCTGCTTGCCTGATCCTTGGTTTGCCTGGTGGTTTTCTATTCGCCGAGCGCGTCGTCGAGCAGTTGCTGGAGCTGCGCGAGATGCTTCGACATCAGTCCGGTCGCCGGCGACGCCGCCGCCGGTCTGCCGGTATATCTAACGCGCTGATGCTTGGCGTCGATGTGGGCGAGCACCCATTCGAGATACGGGTCGATGAACGACCAGGCGCCCATATTCTTCGGCTCTTCCTGACACCACACCATCTCGGCGTTGCGGAAGCGCGAGAGTTCTGTGATCAGCGCCTTGGCCGGGAACGGATAGAGTTGCTCGACGCGCAGCAGATAGATGTCGTTGATGCCGCGCTTCTCGCGCTCCTCGTAGAGATCGTAATAGACTTTGCCTGAAGAGATGACGACGCGACGGATCTTCGAATCCTTCACCAGCTTGATCGGTTGGTTCGGCAGCAGTTGCGCATCGTCCCACAACAGCCGGTGAAACGAGCTCTCGCCCGAGATCTCCGACAGCGTCGACACCGCCCGCTTGTGGCGCAGCAGCGACTTCGGCGTCATCAGGATCAGCGGCTTGCGGAAGTCGCGCTTGAGCTGCCGGCGCAGGATGTGGAAATAGTTCGCCGGCGTGGTGACGTTGGCGACCTGCATGTTGTCTTCCGCGCAGAGCTGCAGAAAACGCTCCAGCCGCGCGGACGAATGTTCCGGCCCCTGTCCTTCATAACCGTGCGGCAGCAGGCAGACGAGACCGGACATGCGCAGCCACTTGCGCTCGCCCGATGAGATGAACTGGTCGAACACGACCTGCGCGCCGTTGGCGAAATCGCCGAACTGCGCTTCCCACAAGGTCAGCGCCTTCGGCTCGGCAAGCGAATAGCCGTATTCGAAGCCGAGCACCGCTTCTTCCGAGAGCATCGAGTTGATGACCTCGTAGCCGGCCTGTGCGGGCGACAGATTGTTCAGCGGGATGTAGCGATCTTCGGTGCGTTGATCATAGAGCACCGAATGGCGCTGCGAGAACGTGCCGCGCTCCGAATCCTGGCCCGAAAGCCGGATCGGATTGCCGTCGAGCAGAATCGCGCCGAAGGCGAGCGCTTCCGCCGTCGACCAGTCGATGCCCTCGCCCGACTCGATCGCCTCGCGGCGGTTTGTGAGGAAGCGCTGGATCGTCTTGTGGGCCTCGAAATCCTTCGGGACTTCGGTGAGCTTCTTGCCGATTTCCTTCAGCGTCTTCATCGGCACGGCCGTCTTGCCGCGCCGCTGCTCATCCTGGTTGTCGGCGGTGCGTAGGCCCGACCACGCGCCGTCCAGCCAGTCGGCCTTGTTCGGCTTGTAGGCCTGGCCGACTTCCCATTCGATCTCGAGATGCGCGCGCCAGTCGGCCCGCATCTTGTCGAAATCGTCCTGGCTGAGCAGACCTTCGCCGATCAGCTTCTCGCCATAAAGCTGCACCGTCGTCTTATGGCTGCGGATATTCTTGTACATGATCGGCTGCGTGAAGGCCGGCTCGTCGCCTTCATTGTGACCGAAGCGCCGGTAGCAGAACATGTCCACGACCACCGGCTTGTGGAACTTCATGCGGAATTCGGTCGCGACCTTCGCCGCATAGACCACCGCTTCCGGATCGTCGCCATTCACGTGGAAGATCGGCGCCTCGATCATCTTCGCTACGTCGGACGGATAGGGCGACGAGCGTGAGAAGCGCGGGTTCGTTGTGAAGCCGATCTGGTTGTTGATGATGAAGTGCAGCGTGCCCGCAACACGATGGCCGCGCAGGCCCGACAGGCCGAGGATCTCGGCGATGACGCCCTGCCCGGCGAAAGCCGCGTCGCCATGCAGCAAGAGCGGCATCACCTTGGCGCGCTCCGACATCGGCACGACCTCGCCGCGCTCGCGGCCCGCAAGCTGATCTTGCTTGGCGCGCGCCTTGCCCATCACGACTGGATCGACGATTTCGAGATGCGACGGGTTGGCCGTCAGCGACAGGTGCACCTTGTTGCTGTCGAACTCGCGGTCCGACGAGGCACCGAGATGGTACTTCACGTCGCCCGAACCCTCGACGTCGTCGGGTGCGTAGGAGCCGCCCTTGAACTCGTGGAACACCGCGCGGTGAGGCTTGAGCATGACGTTCGTCAGCACGTTCAGCCGGCCGCGATGCGCCATGCCGAGCACGACTTCCTTCAGGCCCAGCGAACCGCCGCGCTTCAGGATCTGTTCGAGCGCTGGAATGAGCGACTCGCTGCCATCCAGGCCGAAACGCTTCGTGCCCTTGTACTTGACGTCGATGAACTGCTCGAAGCCTTCCGCCTCGACCAGCTTCGACAGGATCGCCTTCTTGCCTTCCGGCGTGAACGCCACGCCCTTGTCCGGGCCTTCGATGCGCTCCTGGATCCACGCCTTTTCCTCGGGATCCGAGATGTGCATGAACTCCACGCCGAGCGTCGAGCAGTAGGTCCGCTCGAGAATGTCGAGCATCTGGCGGATGGTGGCGTATTCGCCGAGGCCCAGAACCTTGTCGATGAAGATCGGCCGGTCGTAGTCGGCTTCGGTGAAGCCGTAATTGGCGGGCGAGAGTTCGTTAAAGTCCTCGAGCGGCTTGGCGATGCCGAGAGGATCGAGCTTGGCATGCAGATGGCCGCGCATACGGTAGGCGCGGATCATCATGATCGCGCGGACGGAATCGCGCGTCGCCTGCAACACATCGGCGTCGGAAAGCGCCGCGCCATTGGTGGCGGCCTTGTCCTTCACCTTCTTCTCGATGTGCCTTTCGACAAGGCCCCAATTGCCGTCGAGCGCCGAAACCAGTTCGCCATTCGCCTGGATCGGCCAGGATGGCTTCGCCCATGACGCACCCTTGGCGTTCTTCTTGATGTCGATCGCGTCGTCCTTCAGCGCGCCGAAGAACGACTGCCATTCCTCGGACACCGAGGACGGATCGTCCTGATACTGTGCGTGGAGCTGCTCGATGTAGTCGGCGTTGCCGCCATAGAGGAATGAAGTGATCGAGAATTGGTCGTTGGCCTGATCTTGCCGTGCCATGTCGTCTTCGCGGAGCGTCGGCTCCGTCTCCTTTCAGGTGCGGGGCGGTTTTCCGCCCTCGTTTCCCCTCAAGCTCCGGCGGACACCATTGCCCGCCGATCCCAATTCAGCGTCAGCCCTTGATCGCCTCGACCAGCGTTTTGCCGAGTCGCGCGGGAGACGGCGACACCTTGATGCCTGCCGATTCCATCGCCGCGATCTTGTCCTCGGCGCCGCCCTTGCCGCCGGAGATCACGGCCCCCGCATGTCCCATGGTGCGGCCGGGAGGCGCGGTGCGCCCGGCGATGAAGCCCGCCATCGGCTTCTTCCTGCCGCGCTTGGCCTCATCCTTCAGGAACTGCGCCGCATCTTCTTCGGCCGCGCCGCCGATTTCACCGATCATGATGATCGACTTCGTCTCGTCGTCGGCCAAAAACATCTCGAGCACGTCGATGAACTCGGTGCCTTTCACCGGGTCGCCGCCGATGCCGACCGCAGTCGACTGGCCAAGGCCTTCATTCGTCGTCTGAAACACTGCCTCATAGGTAAGTGTTCCGGAGCGGGAAACAACGCCCACCGAGCCCTTGCGGAAGATGCTGCCGGGCATGATGCCGATCTTGCATTCGTCCGGCGTCACGATGCCCGGGCAGTTCGGTCCGATCAGCCGCGACTTCGACGTCACGAGCTTTGCCTTGACCTTGACCATGTCGAGCACCGGAATGCCTTCGGTGATGCAGACGATCAGTGGAATCTCCGCCTCGATCGCCTCGATGATCGCGGCCGCGGCACCCGCCGGCGGGACATAGACGACCGACGCATTGGCGCCCGTCTTCGCTTTGCCCTCGGCAACGGACGCAAAGATCGGCAGCGTCTCGCCATTCTTGCCGGTCCACGTCTCGCCACCCTTCTTCGGGTGCGTTCCGCCAACCATTTTCGTGCCATGATAGGCGAGCGCCTGCTCGGTATGGAAGGAACCGGTGTTGCCGGTCAGGCCCTGCACCAGGATCTTGGTGTTCTTGTCGATCAGGATGGACATCAGCCTCAGTTCCCCTTCACCGCAGCGACGATCTTCTTCGCCGCGTCATCCAGATCGTCGGCCGAGATCACGTTGAGGCCGCTCTCGTTGATGATCTTCTTGCCAAGTTCGACATTGGTGCCTTCGAGCCTGACCACCAGCGGCACCTGCAGCCCCACTTCCTTCACCGCCGCGATGACGCCCTCGGCGATCACGTCGCACTTCATGATGCCGCCAAAAATGTTGACGAGGATGCCTTTCACCGCCGGATCGGCGGTGATGATCTTGAATGCCGCCGTGACCTTCTCCTTCGACGCGCCGCCGCCGACGTCGAGGAAGTTCGCTGGCTCCGCGCCGTAGAGCTTGATGATGTCCATCGTGGCCATCGCTAGGCCCGCGCCGTTCACCATGCAGCCGATATTGCCGTCGAGCGCGACATAGGCGAGGTCATGCTTCGACGCCTCGATCTCCTTGTCGTCCTCCTCGGAGAGATCGCGCAGCTCTTCGAGCTCCGGATGGCGGAACTCGGCATTGCCGTCGAACGACACCTTCGCGTCGAGCACGCGCAGCCGGCCGTTCTTCATCACGATCAGCGGGTTCACCTCGAGCAGGCTCATGTCCTTCTCGGTGAACGCCTTGTAGAGCGCCGGGAAGACAGTCACGCCGTCCTTCGCCGCGTCGCCGTCTAATTTCAGCGCATCGTTGAGGTTCTTCACATCGGCCGCCGTGACGCCCTTATCGGGATCGATGTCGACGGTGATGATCTTCTCCGGTGTGTCGTGCGCGACCGCTTCGATGTCCATGCCGCCCTCGGTCGAAACGACGAAGGCGAGCTTGCCGACCGAACGATCGACCAGGATCGACAGATAGAGCTCGCGCGCAATGTCCGCGCCGTCTTCGATGTAGAGCCGGTTGACCTGCTTGCCGGCCGGACCGGTCTGCTTGGTCACCAGCGTGTTGCCGAGCATCTCCTTGACGTTGGCGACAACGTCAGCGACGGACTTCGCCAGCCGCACGCCGCCCTTGGCGTCGGCGCCGAGTTCCTTGAACCTGCCCTTGCCGCGGCCGCCCGCATGGATCTGGCTCTTCACCACATAGAGCGGCCCGGGCAGGGATTTCGCCGCCGCTTCCGCCTCTTCCGGCTTGAAGATCGCGACGCCGTCGGCCACCGGCAGGCCGTACGACTTCAGGAGCTGCTTGCCCTGGTATTCATGGATGTTCATGGAACCCGCCCTTACTTGCCGAGATTCGGTGCGATTTTCACGCAGGCTTCGCAGAGCGTCTGCACCGCTTCCACCGATTTGGTGAACATCTTCTCCTCGGCGCGGTTCAGATCGATCTCGATGACGCGCTCGACGCCGCCCGCGCCGATGATCACCGGCACGCCGACATAGGTGTTCTTGATACCGTACTGGCCGTTGAGATGCGCCGCGCAGGGCAGCACGCGCTTCTTGTCCCTGAGATAGCTTTCCGCCATCGAGATCGCCGAAGCCGCCGGTGCATAATAGGCCGAACCGGTCTTCAGCAGGCCGACGATCTCGGCGCCGCCGTCGCGTGTGCGCTGCACGATCTGGTCAACCTTCTCCTTGCTCGTCCAGCCCATCTTGACGAGATCCGGGATCGGAATGCCGGCGACGGTGGAATAGCGCGTCAGCGGCACCATCGAGTCGCCATGGCCGCCGAGCACGAACGCCGTCACGTCCTCGACCGAAACCTTGAATTCCTCGGCGAGGAAATAGCGGAAGCGCGAGGAGTCGAGCACGCCCGCCATGCCGACCACCATGTTCTTCGGCAGGCCTGAGAATTTCTGCAGCGCCCACACCATCGCGTCGAGCGGGTTGGTGATACAGATGACGAATGCCTTCGGCGCGTATTTCTTGATGCCGGCGCCAACCTGCTCCATCACCTTGAGGTTGATGCCGAGAAGATCGTCGCGGCTCATGCCGGGCTTGCGCGGCACGCCGGCCGTCACGATGCACACGTCGGCGCCTTCGATCGCGGCGTAGTCATTGACGCCGGTAAACCGCGCGTCGAACCCGTCGACGGGCGAGGATTGTGCGATATCGAGGCCTTTGCCCTGCGGGATGCCCTCCGCGATGTCGAACATGATGACGTCGCCGAGCTCCTTGAGGCCGATCATATGGGCGAGCGTGCCGCCGATCATGCCGGAGCCAATGAGAGCAATCTTGTTGCGTGCCATGAGAGGAGGATTTCCCTTGTCAGACGCCGCCGGGCGACGGCAGGATTGAAGCGAATAAGGGCTTGGCCGGAAGGCTGTGTTAGCGGCCGAATGTGAAGGCCATTAGACGCGAACCCTTAATTTTTCAACCGATTCTTTCGGGCTGAAAGATTTCAATCGGTTAGACGCTATGGGACTTACGTAAACGTCAAAACTTCTCCGACATTGTTAGCCGGAAAATGGCGTGGGACGCGAGAAAATGCCGATAGAATTCAAGCTATTGCGGGTGGAGGAGGCGGCCGTCCTGGAAAGCGTCGCCGAAGGTGTCTTTGACGAGCCGATCAATCCGGCGCGTCAGCACGTATCTCGCCGAGCCCAATCATCATCTGCTGGTGGCAATCGCCGACGGCGTGGTTGTCGGCCAGGTCGCGGCGGGGGTGCATCGCCATCCCGACAAGGTAGCGGAGCTTTACATCGACGAGGTCGGTATCGGCGACGACTGGCTGCGCCAGGGCATCGCCCGGCAAATGATGGAGAAAATGTTCGAGTTTGGCCGCTCGGTCGGCTGCGAGGAGAGCTGGGTCGCGACGGAGCGACAACAATCCTGCGATCGAGCTTTACCGCGGCTTCGGCGCCGAGTCGGTCCACATGGTCTATTTCGAATACGACCTGCACCAGCCCCCGAAATCGGCCGGACATGAAAAAGGGCAGGCGTTTCCACCTGCCCCAGATCCCGAATCTCGGAAAACTTGATTATTTCGCGCCATACACGTCGAGGTAGGCGTGGCGCAGCATCTCGCCGCGGTCGCCGCCCATATCGGCGAGGTCGCGAGCCGTCAGGCTCTGGATCTCGTCCACCATACGGTTGTAGCGCGCGCGGTTCGCGAGGCGCTTGCGGGCGTTGGTCATCATGTTCGAGAAGATCATAGCTTCGATCCTTCCATTTCCGTCCTGAGACGAGCGTCGGTTTAACCTCCCGACGCGAGAAAGATCGTGTCAGTCGTGCTGCATTGCAACATTACTTGTTGCATTGCAGCATTGCATCCGGCGCAATGCCGGTTAACAAGCCATGCACAATTGTGCCGCAATGTGCCCACAGCAATTGCAGCAGAAGTGTCAGCGGTTCTGCGTCCGCAATTGCGACTTAACCAGCGGGCGGCGCCTACCACATGGTCTTCTTGTAAGCCTCGTCGAGGTCGTGATCGATCTCCGACGCGGATTGCGGGCGCGCAAGCTGATCCCGGAGAATTTCGCCAAGCGTCGGCATCGCCGCGCGCGCCGGCCAGTTTTTGGGATTCCAGAGTTCCGAGCGCAGGAACGCCTTGGCGCAGTGCATGTAGGCGGCCTTGACCTTGACTACGATGATCGACTGCGGCGCCTTGCCGTCGACGGCCAACCGCTCGCGCAGAGTGGGATCGGCAGTCAGCCGCGCCTCGCCGTTGATACGCAGCGTCTCGTTCATGTTGGGAATGAGGAACAGCAGCCCGACCGCCGGATTGACGATGATGTTCTCCAGCGTGTCCAGCCGATTGTTTCCCGGCCGGTCCGGGATCGCTATCGTATTGCCGTCGAGCACCGCGACGAAACCCGGCTTATCGCCCTTTGGGGTGACGTCGGCATTGCCGAGGTCGTCCGACGATCCGATCAGGACGAACGGGCTTTTGGCGATGAAATTCTTCGAATGCGCGTCGAGCGCCTTCAGCTCTTTCCGAACCGCGCCGTCGCCGGGATTCTTGTAAACAGAACGCAGCGCCTCGCGGCTCGTGATGAAGTCCATTCTTCTTACCGTCCCTTGCGAATTGCCTCGTCGAGCGAATGCCTCATGATCAGCGGCATCTGGCTGAAGGTGAAAACAAGCGTGATCGGCATGATGCCCCACACCTTGAACGCCACCCACGTATCCGTAGAAAAGGACCGCCAGACGATCTCATTCACAAGGGCCAGGAAAAGAAAGAACAGGCCCCACCGGAAGGTGAGCTTGCGCCAGCCTTCAGCGTCGAGCCGGAACGCGGAATCGAAAACGTAGCCGAGCAGCGACTTGCCGAAGAAAAGGCCGCCGAGCAGCACGCCGCCGAACAGCGTGTTCACAATGGTCGGCTTCATCTTGATGAAGAGGTCGTTATTCAGCCAGAGCGTCAGCCCGCCGAAGATGAAGACGACAATGCCCGAAACCAGCGGCATGATCGGCAGGCTGCGCGTCAGGAACCACGAGATCGGTAGCGCGATCGCGGTCGCGATCATGAACAGCGCGGTGGCGATGAAGATCGGCTCGCCGAGATTGGTGAGCACCGGAAAGCGCGCCGCTAGCCAATCGCCGCGCGTGTTGGCGAAGAAGAAGACGAGCAGCGGACCGAGCTCCAGCGCCAGCTTGAGGATCGGGTTGATCTCTTTCTTTTTCGGATCGGACGGATCGCGTTCGAGAACCGGTTCGCTCATGTCTTACGCTACTCCCGCGATCGCCTTGGCGAAATCGCGTGCTGAGAATGGTTCGAGGTCGTCGACCTGTTCGCCGACGCCGATGAAATAGACCGGCAGCCTGTGCTTGGCCGCGATCGCCACGAGAATGCCACCGCGTGCAGTGCCGTCGAGCTTGGTCATCACCAGCCCGTTCACGCCTGCAACATTGCGGAAAATTTCGACCTGATTGAGGGCATTCTGGCCGGTCGTCGCGTCGACCGTCTGCAGCACCGTGTGCGGCGCTTCCGGATCGAGCTTGCCGAGCACGCGCACGATCTTTTCCAGCTCCGCCATCAGCTCTGTCTTGTTCTGCAGCCGGCCGGCCGTGTCGATGATCAGCACGTCGGCGGCTTCCGCTTTGGCCCTCTCGAATGCCTCGAAGGCGAGGCTCGCAGCATCCGCGCCGAGCTTCGATGAGATAACCGTCGAATTGGTACGCTCGCCCCAGATCTTCAACTGCTCGATCGCCGCGGCGCGAAACGTGTCGCCGGCGGCGAGCGTAACCTTCAGTCCACCGGCTGTCAGCTTCGCCGCGAGCTTGCCGATCGTCGTCGTCTTGCCGGTGCCGTTGACGCCGACGACCAGCACGACATGCGGCCTGTGCGACAGGTCGAGTTCGAGCGGCAGTGCGACGGGCGTCAGCGCCTTCTCGACCTCCTCGGCCATGACGGCGCGCACCTCGCTGTCGGAAATCTCCTTGCCGTAGCGGCCCGACGACAGCGCGTCGGTGATGCGGATCGCCGTCTCCATGCCGAGATCGGCACGGATAAGCACCTCTTCCAGATCCTGCAGCGTGTCCTCGTCCAGCTTTCGCTTGGTGAAGACCGAAGCGATGTTCGACGACAGTTCGCGCGACGAGCGTGACAGCCCGTCGCGCATGCGCTGGAACCAGTTCGCGCGGGGCTGAGGCAAGGGCGCTGCTGGCACGGCTTCGGCCTTCGCCGCGACGCTCTTGCCGACGGTGACCCGCGATGGTGCCGTCTCCCTCTCCTCGTTTACGGGGAGATGGTGAAGGGCAGCGCCAGCCTGCGGCGGCGTCTGCACAGGCGTTGTGTCTGGCGCAGGAGGAATCTCCACCGGCGGCGACGGCGGTGTTTCGACAGGCGAGGGCGGCTCTACCGGAGGCGGCGCGGGTTGCGGCTGCTCGGGGGCGGGGCTTGGCGTCGGTTGTTCCGGCGGTGGTGCGGGCGGCACTTCGCGCGGCGGCTCGGCGTCGCCGAACGAAAATGCCTTGCGGAGAAAATTCAGCGCCACGGCAAAATCCTAGGCCGCGCGCGCGGCAAGCGACGCGGCGATCAGGCGCTCGCCGTCGTGGCCGGTGATGACAGCCTCGACAATTTCGCCCGGCGCGCCGAATGGGACCGCAACCATCGTGAAACCTTCCGTGCGCCCAAGACCGTCGCGCTCGACAAGAACGGACTGCGCTGTCCCCGCCAGCGATGCGAGGTGTCTTTTGTAAGACGCATCACCCACGGTGCGCAGCCGCGCCGCGCGCTGCTTCACCACCTCGCGCCGCACCTGCGGCATCCGTGCGGCCGGCGTGCCTTCGCGTGGCGAGAACGGAAACACGTGGAGATGCGTCAATCCGCATTCCTCGACAATCTTCAGCGAGTTTTCGAACATCGCGTCGGTCTCGGTCGGGAAGCCGGCAATGATGTCCGCACCGAACACGATGTCAGGGCGCAGCTTGCGCACGTCTTCGCAAAAGCGGATCGAGTCGTCGCGCAGATGTCGCCGCTTCATGCGCTTCAGGATCATGTCGTCGCCGGCCTGCAGCGACAGATGGAGATGCGGCATCAGCCGTGCCTCGGTCGCCAGCGCATCCAGCAGATCGTCATCCGCCTCGATCGAGTCGATGGAGGAGAGGCGCAGCCGCTTCACGTGCGGCACCTGCTTCAGGATCGACTTTACGAGCTTGCCGAGTTTCGGCGCGCCGGGAAGATCGGCGCCGTAGGCCGTCATGTCGACGCCGGTCAGCACCACCTCGGCATAACCGTTGCCGGCGAGCCGCTTCACCTGTTCGACCACCGCGCCCATCGGCACTGAGCGCGAATTCCCGCGACCGTACGGTATGATGCAGAAGGTGCAGCGATGGTCGCAGCCGTTCTGCACCTGCACGAAGGCGCGCGCGCGGCCTTCGATCGCATCGACCATATGCGATGCCGTCTCACGGACGGAGAAGATGTCGTTGACGCGCGCCTTCTCGAACAGGTTCACGCCGAAATCCGGCAGCGCGCGATAGGAGTGCGCCTGCAGCTTCTCTTCATTGCCGAGAACGAGATCGACTTCGTCCATCGCGACAAAGGCGTCCGGATCGGTCTGCGCCGCGCAGCCGGTGACGATGATGCGCGCTTCAGGATTTTCACGCCGTGCCTTGCGGATCGATTGCTTCGCCTGGCGCACCGCTTCCGCCGTCACCGCGCAGGTGTTGAAGATCACCGCGCCCGCGTCGAGCGTGCCGAGGCCGGCCGCTTCCGCCTCGCGCTTCATCACTTCGGATTCATAGGTGTTCAGCCGGCAGCCAAACGTGACGACTTCGACGCTCACTACGCGGCACTCTCTGTCGCGCGCTGCCAAGCACCCGTCGCGGGATCGAACGTGCCGGCAAATTCCCACTCGGCGGGCCCGGTCAGCACGACATGATCGTCGTCACGCCATTCGACGTTGAGCTTGCCGCCCGGAACGGTGAGAGCGACCTTGCGGCCGGTGCGCTTGGTGCGCGCCGCGGCAACAACCGCCGCGCAGGCGGCAGAGCCGCACGCCTTGGTCAGGCCGGCGCCGCGCTCCCACGTACGGATGATCATCGATGTCGGTGACGTCACCTGCGCGATGGTGATGTTGGCGCGCTCCGGGAAGATCGGGTGATTTTCAAGCATCGGCCCAAACTTTTCGAGCGCATAGGACCAGACGTCATTGTCGACCCAGAAGACCGCATGCGGGTTGCCCATCGACAGGGCGGACGGCGAATGCAGCACCGGGGCATCGATCGGCCCGATCTGCAGCTCGATCATGCGCGTGTCGCGGAACTCCTCCGCGAGCGGGATTTCCTCCCAGCCAAACTTCGGTGTGCCCATGTCGACGGAGATCGTGCCGTCGGCATGTTCTTCGGCATTGAGAATGCCGGCGATGGTCTCGAAGGTGAAAATCTTCTGCCCGGTTTCGGCGGCCAGCGCCTGCACGACGCAACGCATGCCGTTGCCGCAGGCCTGCGCCATCGAGCCATCCGAATTCAGGATCTCGATATAGTTGACGGTTCCCGGCGTCTTCGGGTCGTAGATCGCCATAATCTGGTCGAAACGCGTGGCCGGATCGGCGTTCAGCGCAATCGCCGCGGTGCCGGTGACACGATCGGCACGGCCGCGCATGTCGGCGACGATAATATCGTTGCCGGCACCGTTCATCTTGGCGAATTCGGCCAAGCTGTTCTGGGGCGCGCTCATGCGGGCGTATATGGCGGAAAAGCCGCCGGATTACCAGTGTTGGGGCCAATTCGGTTGCCGGGCGGGGTCCGAAATCAGACCAGCCCACCGCCGGCCCAGGCGAACAGAAGCAGCACTATCGCGATACCCGCGATCAGCAGCGCCGCCAGGAACATCGCGCCCTTGCCAGCCACGTTGGCGACGCCGGTGAAACCAAGCACACCGGCAACCGCCGCGACAATCAGCAATATGACGATCCATTTCAGCATGGCCGGCCTCTACGTTTGCGGAGCCGCTGGAACGCAAGGATTCGTGGTTGGTTCCCGGAAACAGTTGCATCGGTGAAAAGGGCACCCCCCTCGCTGGCGCGGCTTCGCCTCGCCACCTCTCCCCACTCCGAGGGGGCGAGGAGTGCAGTTTCGACGATTAGCGCCAACCCGTAAGCGAACCGGTGAGGGGGGTCGAAATCCGATGCGCTACGCCGCCAGATCTCTCAGCACGTATTGCAGGATGCCGCCGTTCTTGAAGTAGTCGAGCTCGTCGACCGTATCGATGCGGCAGATCAGCGGCACCGTCTTCACCGTCCCGTCACCATGTGTAACGACCGCCTGCACCTTCTGCCGCGGCTTGATCGTCTCCAGCCCGTCGATGGTGACCAGTTCGTCACCCTTCAGGCCGAGCTTCTGCCAGGTCGTGCCTTCCTCGAAGACGAAGGGCACGACGCCCATGCCGACGAGGTTGGAGCGATGGATGCGCTCGAAGGATTCGGCGATCACCGCGCGCACGCCGAGCAGGTTTGTGCCCTTCGCCGCCCAGTCGCGTGACGAGCCGTTGCCGTATTCGATGCCGGCGAAGATCACCAACGGCACGCCTTCCTTCTTGTACTCCATCGCGGCGTCGTAGATCGAAACCTCTTCCTTCGACGGATAGTGGATCGTGTAGCCGCCCTCGCGTCCGTTCTCGCCCAGCATGTGGTTGCGGATGCGGATGTTGGCGAAGGTGCCGCGCATCATCACTTCGTGATTGCCGCGCCGCGTGCCGTACTGGTTGAAGTCGGCAACGCCGACGCCGTGGTCGATCAAGTACTTGCCGGCCGGCGATGCCGCCTTGATCGAACCGGCCGGCGAAATGTGGTCGGTCGTGATCTTGTCGCCGAACAGGCCGAGCACGCGCGCGCCCTTGATGTCGCCGATGTCTCCCGGTTTGCGCCGCATTCCCACGAAGTAGGGCGGGTTCTGCACATAGGTGGAGCCATCGTCCCAGGCGTAGGTCTCGCCTTCCGGCGCCTGCACGTTGCGCCAGAACTCGTCGCCCTTGAACACATCGGCATATTTGCGCGCGAAAAGTTCGCGCGTGACGTTCTCGCGGATGAACTCGTCGATCTCCTGGCTCGATGGCCAGATGTCCTTGAGGTACACCGGCTGGCCATCGCGGCCTTCGCCGAGCGGTTCAGTCGTCAGGTCTTTGGTCACCGTGCCGGCCAGCGCGTGCGCGACGACCAGCGGCGGCGAGGCGAGATAGTTTGCCTGCACATCGGGCGACACGCGGCCCTCGAAGTTGCGGTTACCAGAGAGCACCGCCGCGGCGATCAGGCCCTTCTCGTTGATCGTCTTGGAGATCGGCGCCGGCAGCGGACCGGAATTGCCGATGCAGGTCGTGCAGCCGAAGCCGACGAGATTGAAGCCGATCTGGTCGAGCTCTTTCTGCAGACCGGATTTTTCCAGATACTCGGCAACGACCTGCGAACCCGGCGCGAGCGACGTCTTCACCCACGGCTTTTGCTTGAGGCCAAGACGGTTGGCGTTGCGCGCCAGCAAACCCGCGCCGATCAGAACGCTCGGGTTCGACGTGTTGGTGCACGACGTGATCGCTGCGATCACCACATCGCCATGGCCGATGTCGAAGGTCTCGCCCTCGACGGCGTAACGCTTCGTGGTTTCGAGCGTCTTCTTGTATTCCTTCTCCAGCGCGGTCTCGAAACCGGCGGCGATGCCCTCCAGCGGGATGCGGCCCTCGGGACGCTTCGGACCGGCCATCGACGGCACCACTTCGGCGAGGTCGAGCTCAAGCAGATCGGTGAACACCGGATCGGCCGAGCCATTGTCGCGCCACATGCCCTGCGCCTTCGAATAGGCCTCGACCAGCGCGATGCGGTTCTCAGGTCGGCCGGACATGGTGAGGTAGCGCACCGTTTCGGCATCGACCGGGAAGAAGCCGCAGGTCGCGCCGTATTCCGGCGCCATGTTGCCGATCGTCGCGCGGTCTGCCAGCGTCATGTTGGAGAGGCCCGGTCCGAAGAACTCGACGAACTTGCCGACGACGCCCTTCTTGCGCAGCATCTGCGTGACGGTGAGCACCAGGTCGGTCGCGGTCACGCCTTCCTTGAGCTTGCCGGTCAGGCGGAAGCCGATCACTTCGGGCAGCAGCATCGACACAGGCTGGCCGAGCATCGCGGCTTCCGCCTCGATGCCGCCGACGCCCCAGCCCAGCACGCCAAGACCGTTGATCATAGTGGTGTGCGAGTCGGTGCCTACACAAGTGTCCGGATAAGCGATCATGTCGCCATCCTCGCCCTTGTTGGTCCACACGACCTGGCCGAGATATTCGAGGTTCACTTGATGACAGATGCCGGTGCCGGGCGGCACGACGCGGAAATTGCGAAACGCCTGCTGGCCCCATTTCAGGAACTTGTAGCGCTCTTCGTTGCGCTCATATTCGAGTTCGACGTTTCGGGCGAAGGCCATCGGCGTGCCGAACTCGTCGACGATCACGGAGTGGTCGATGACGAGATCGACCGGCACCAGCGGATTGATCTTCTGCGGATCGCCGCCGAGCGCTGCGATGCCGTCGCGCATCGCCGCGAGGTCAACCACGGCGGGAACGCCGGTGAAGTCCTGCATCAGCACGCGGGCAGGGCGGTAGGCGATCTCGACGCCCGCCGTTCCCTTGTCGGTCAGCCAGCCGGCGATTGCCTGGATGTCTTCCTTGCTGACGGAGCGGTCGTCTTCGTTGCGCAGCAGGTTCTCGAGCAGCACCTTCATCGAATAGGGGAGCTGCGAGATGCCGGTGAGACCGTTCTTCTCGGCCTCGACCAGATTGTAATAGACATATTCCGCGTCGCCGACCTTCAGCGTCCTACGGCAATTGAAGCTGTCGAGTGATTTAGCCACGTGCGATCCCTAACTGTCTGTGCCTACGAAGGAACGGACGCTAGTCGCATGGAATCACGCGCAAAGCTGCGGGTACGGTCATTTCCGCTGTCCGTTCCTCGCGTCCCGGCCCTCGATCGGGCGCGCTGGGTTCGGCGCAATTTGATTGCCACGCCGACCGCTGGCGTGGTTGCTGTCCTCTTAGAGAATTTCTAAACCGGATTCCAGTGCGACAATTGGGTAATTTGCTGCGCCGCACATAGGTACTGGCGCAGCAAGCCTAAACTGGCCGTATGACGGATGTGTTGATGCGGCTTATCGCCGAAAAACTGAGCGGGGAAAGAGGCGGCGAGCCGGTGTTCGCCGGCGTCGGCTTTTCGCTTGGACCAGGCGAGAGCCTGACGGTGACCGGACCGAACGGCGCGGGAAAATCGACGCTGCTGAGGGTGATTGCCGGGCTGTTGCCCGTAGCATCCGGAACGATCCGTCTCGACGGTGGAGGCGAGGCGTGGCCAAGCGTCACCTCGGCTTGCCATTACCTCGGCCACCAGAACGGCATGAAAACAGCGCTGACGGTCGCCGAAAACCTGCGCTTCTGGCGTGAATTCAACGGCGAGGCGCGGCTTGAGGTTGAGGACGCGCTGCACAAGGTCGCGCTCGGTTCCATCGGCCATCTGCCGTTCGGCACCCTCTCGACCGGCCAGAAACGCCGCGCGGCGATTGCACGCCTGCTGGTCAGCCACCGGCCAGTCTGGCTTCTCGACGAACCGACCGCCGGGCTCGATGCAAGCGCTGAAGCGCAGTTCGCCGCGCTGATGAAAGCGTACCTCGCCGAGGGCGGGATCATCGTCGCGGCAACCCATCACGCGTTGGGGCTGGAAGGGGCAAGGCTGGATATGGGGGCCATGGCATGATCGCCCTCCTCGCCCGCGATCTTCGCCTCTCAGCCCGCGCCGGCAGTGGCGCGCTGACCGGCGTGCTCTTCTTCCTGGCCGTCATCGCGACGATCCCCTTCGCCATCGGCCCGGATCTTGCGACGCTCGCGCGCATCGGCCCGGCCGTGTTGTGGATCGGCGCGCTGCTGGCCAGCCTGCTCGGCCTCGACCGCCTGTTCCAGGCCGACCGCGAGGATGGCTCGCTCGACATGCTGCTGATGGGCTCTGACCGCCACCTCCTGCCGTTGACCGTCTTCGCGAAGTCTCTGGCGCACTGGATCGCCAACGTCCTGCCGCTGGTCGTCGCCGCGCCGCTCTTCGGCCTGTTCCTGAACATGGACGCCGCATCCATCGGTGCGACGGCGCTTACGCTTTTGGTTGGAACTCCGGCCATCGCCTTCATCGGCGCCGTCGGCGCGGCGGTGGCCGTCGCACTGCCGCGCGGCGGACTGCTGGTCTCCGTGCTGGTGCTGCCGATCGTCATCCCCGTGCTGATCTTCGGCGTCTCCGCCAGCTATGCGGCGACGGCCGAGCCCGACCCGTTTCTGCCGCCTTTCATGATTCTCAGCGCCATCACGCTCTTCCTCGCCGTCATCGGACCGGTCGCCGCGGCCGTGGCGCTGAAATGGTCTGCTGACTGAAACGGTAGACAGTCCGTCGCCGGGAATCCGAGCTGCTGCCATTGATTTTGGACCGCCGACCGCTCACTTGAACGCCATGAAAAAGATCGGCTTTCTCTCCTTCGGCCATTGGTCGCCCTCACCGCAGTCCGGCACCCGCTCAGCCTCCGACGCGCTTTTGCAGTCCATCGACCTTGCGGTCGCGGCGGAAGAAGTCGGCGCGGACGGCGCCTATTTCCGCGTCCACCACTTCGCCCGCCAGCTCGGCTCGCCCTTCCCGCTGCTTGCTGCGGCTGGCGCAAAAACCAAGCGCATCGAGCTCGGCACCGCCGTCATCGACATGCGTTACGAGAACCCGCTCTACATGGCCGAGGACGCCGGCGCTGCCGACCTCATTGCCGGCGGACGCCTACAGCTCGGTATCAGCCGCGGCTCTCCGGAGCAGGTGATCGATGGCTGGCGCTATTTCGGTTACGCGCCGGAAGAGGGCCAGACCGACGCCGACATGGCGCGAAAGCACGCCGAGGTCTTCCTCGACCTGCTGAACGGCAAGGGTTTCGCCCAGCCGAATCCCCGGCCGATGTTCCCTAACCCGCCCGGCCTGCTTCGGCTCGAACCTTTCTCCGAAGGCCTGCGCGAGCGCATCTGGTGGGGCGCCGCAACCGACGCGACAGCCGTCTGGGCCGCAAAGCTCGGCGTGAACCTGCAGAGCTCGACACTGAAGTTCGACGAGAGCGGCGAGCCGTTCCACATCCAGCAGGCCAAGCAGATCCGTGCCTATCGCGCTGCCTGGAAGGAAGCCGGTCACACGCGCACACCGCGCGTTTCGGTCAGCCGCTCGATCTTTGCGCTCGTCAACGACATGGACCGCGCCTATTTCGGCCGCGAAGGACAGAGCGCCGACCATTTCGGCTATATCGAGCCACAGAAGATGGCGGTGTTTGGCCGTTCCTACGCCGCCGAGCCGGAGGTGCTGGTGAAGCAGCTCAAGGAGGACGAGGCGATCGCAGAGGCCGATACGCTGCTGCTCACCGTGCCCAACCAGCTTGGCGTCGACTATAACGCCCATGTGATCGAGAGCATCGTGAAGCACGTCGCGCCGGATCTCGGCTGGCGCTGACCATCCCTCCCCCTTGAGGGGAGGGTGGCGCGAGGCGGCGAAGCCGCTGGAGCGCCGGGTGGGGTCCTGAATGAGGGGCACGCCCTTTCTCCGATGCAAAGTAGGGTCGGCGCGCTGCCGCTTGTACCCCACCCGGCCTCACCTTCGCTTCGCTTGGTTCAGCCACCCTCCCCTCAAGGGGGAGGGACAACCGCGACAATCCCTCACGCTCCCGTCAATTGCGCGCCCCAATTGCCCGGTCTATCTCTGGACGATGACGGACACGACCAGCAGTCCCGGTTTCTGGAGCGGATTGGCCAATCCGACGCGCTTCATTGCGCTGGCGGACCGGTTGATCGCGCCGCTGGCCGGCCTGTCGGCCGTGCTGCTGGCCGTCGGCCTCTGGATGGCCTTCAGCGCGCCGGAAGACTTCCAGCAGGGCATCACCGTGCGCATCATGTATATCCACGTGCCCTTCGCCTGGCTCTCCATGTTCTGCTACGGCGTGATGACCATCGCAGCGCTCGGCACGCTGGTCTGGCGGCATCCGCTGGCTGACGTCGCGCTGAAAGCAGCGGCACCCATCGGCGCCACCTTCACCGCGCTGGCGCTGGCCACCGGCTCGATCTGGGGCAAGCCGATGTGGGGAACATGGTGGGTGTGGGACGCACGCCTCACCTCCGTCTTCGTGCTCTTTCTGATCTATCTCGGCATCATCGCGCTGACGCGCGCGCTCGACGATCCGTCGCGCTCGGCCCGCGCCGCCGCAGTCGTCACACTGGTCGGCGCGATCAATCTGCCGATCATCAAATTCTCCGTCGACTGGTGGAACACATTGCACCAGCCGGCATCCGTCTTCCGCCTCGATGGCCCGACCATCCATTCGAGCCTGCTCTGGCCGCTCGCCGTCATGGCGCTCGGCTTCACGGTGATGTTCTTGGCACTCCATCTCGCCGCGATCCGCACCGAGATTTTCCGGCGCCGCGTTGCCGCCATGCAGCGCATCGCGGCGCGCCGCGCCGAGAGACAATCGGGCGGGGAGACCCGCCCGAGATGAGTGCTCACGCGCTTTACGTGTCGGCTGCCTATGGCGTCACTGCACTGGCGCTCATCGCCCTGATCGGCTGGCTCGTCATCGACCACCGTGCACGCAAACGCGAACTCGCCGAGCTCGAAGCAGGCGGCGTCCGCCGGCGCTCCGATCGCGACGGAGCGACACAATGACCGCCGAGACCGAGACGCCGACGCGCAAACGGTCAAAACTTGTCTTCCTGCCGCTGATTTTCTTCGCGGCACTTGCTGGCGTGTTCCTGATGCAGCTTCTGTCGGGCAGGGACATCTCCGTCGTGCCGTCCGCGCTGATCGGCGAGCCCGCGCCTGAAACGCATCTGCCGCCGCTCGCCGGCGCGAACCTGCCCGGCATCGAATCGAGCGCTTTCGCCGGCAAGGTCACGCTGGTGAATGTCTGGGCGTCATGGTGCGCGCCGTGTCGCGAAGAGCATCCGCTGCTCGTCGAGCTGGCGAAAGACAAGCGCTTCGCAATCGCCGGGCTGAACTACAAGGACCGGCCGGAGAATGCGAAGACGTTCCTCGACGGGCTCGGCAATCCCTACTCGGCGATCGGCGTCGACGAGACCGGCCGCACCGGCATCGAATGGGGCGTCTATGGCGTGCCCGAGACATTCCTCGTCGGCAAGGACGGCGTCATCCTCTTCAAGCATGTCGGCCCGCTGACATTGGATGCCGTGCGCACCGCGCTGCTGCCGGAGATCGAGAAAGCGCTCGGCTCGAATTGAGCTGAAAGCCGCGCTATGCTGGTTGCATGGGCGAGAGCGAAACCTCCGCGACGCGGGAAGACTATATCCGCAGTCATTTCCGCGGGCAGGCGAAAGCCTGTGACGTGCTTGGCTCGCCTTTCACCGCATCGCTCTGCCGCGCCATCGCCGATGTCATCGATGACGGGACGGCCGCCGGCCGCGCCGCACTTGGCTGGCCTGGCAATCCGCGCGACGACGCGTTGGCGCTGCGCTTTTGCGGTGCGCTCCACGCCCTCGTTCTAACGAAAGCAGATTCGGAGCTTGCTGCTGCCTATCCGCCAACCGGCGCGACGGAAGAACGGCTTCGCGACCTGCTGCCGCGCGTGCTGGCACGGAACACCGACCGCATCCTGTATTTCCTCGAAAGCGCGCCGCAAACGAACGAGGTGGCCCGCTCCGGCATGCTGCTGCCCGGCTTCCTCACAATCGCCCGGGAAACAACTCTACCACTCGCCCTTTTCGAGATCGGTTCGAGCGCCGGGCTCAATCTGCTCTTCGACCGCTTCTACTATCGCTACGGCGACACGGAGTGGGGCGACAGCACATCGCCCGTGCGGCTCGCGCCGGAGGTGCGCGGGAAGACACCACCGCTGACCGGCGAACTGAAGATCGTCTCGCGTGAGGGGTGCGATCTCAGCCCCGTCGATGTCTCCGATCCGCAGGCGCGTCTGCGGCTGCGCTCTTACATCTGGCCGGATCAGGCGCTGCGCCAGCGGCGCATCAACGCCGCAATCGAACTCGCTCGCGCGGCGAAAATCTCCGTCGAGAAAAGCGATGCGCTGAACTTCATTCGTAGGCGGCTGGCGTCCACAAAAACAGGCGTCACCCAAACGCTCTTCCATTCGATCATGTGGCAATACATGCCCGAAAGCGTCCGCCGCGAGATCGAGACGGAGGTGACGAAGATCGGCGCGGCAGCGAACAAAGACGTACCGCTCGCCTGGCTGCGCATGGAGCCGCTCGACACGAAGCAGCCACACGCGACTTTGACCTTGACGCTATGGCCGGGCGGCGAGACGCGGCATCTCGCGAAATGCGACTATCACGGCCGCTGGATCGAGTGGATCGGCTAGCTGGCGGCAGGCTACGTGTCGTGCCGCGCCTGCCAGGCGTCCAGCCACTCGCGGCCCTGCATTTCAATCAGCCGCGAGGCAGTGCGCTCGAACTCGAACGCCTCCGTGACTCGCGGCCGGCCGGCATAGAGTTTTTGCGGTGGCGCTTCCGCGCTCGCCACCAGTCGCGCGCGCTGGTCGTAGAGCACGTCGACAAGCAGGATCATGCGCTTCGCCGGATTCCTGCGCTCCGGCGTCAGGATCGGAATGCGGTCGATGAAGATCGTGTCGTAGCGCTCGGCGATGGCGAGGTAGTCGCGCGCCCCGAGCGGGTTGTCGCAGAGATCGCCGAAGGAGAAGCGCGCTGCGCGCCCCGCGGACTGCGGAACGTCGATGACGCGGCCCTTGAGCTCGATCGCCGCCGGCTGCGGTTTGGCGCCGCGCGTCATCGCCTGCCACGCCTCGTTCATCTTCGCATCGGCGACCGCATCCACCGGCGTCATGTAGACCGGCAGATTGGCGAGCTTCTCCATGCGATAGTCCTTGCCGGCATCGAGCGTGACGATGTCGGCATGATTCTTAAGCAGCGAGATGAACGGCAAGAAGAGCTGGCGGTTGAGGCCGTCGCGATAGAGATCGTCCGGCGCGACGTTCGACGTCGCGACAAGCACCACGCCTTCGGCGAAGAGCGCCGAAAACAGCCGCGACAGGATCATCGCATCGGCGATGTCGGTCACGGAGAACTCATCGAAGCAGAGTACCCACGCCTGCTCCGCGATCGCCTTCGCGACTGGCGGGATAGGGTCGTCTTCCTTCACCGTGCCGTTCTTGCGCGCCGCGCGGTGCTGCTGGATGCGATCCTGCGCGTCGGCCATGAACTCGTTGAAGTGGACGCGGCGTTTGCGCCGCACCGGCACGAGCTCGAAGAAGATGTCCATCAGCATGGTCTTGCCGCTGCCGACGCCGCCATGGATGTAGAGCCCGCGCACCAGTTCGGGCTTGCGGCTTTTGGCGAATAGCCAGCCGAGCGACGACGATTTTTTTGCAAGCCGCTTGTCGGCGATCTCGTCGATCAGCCGGTCGAGCGCGGCGGCGACGCGCTGCTGCTCGGGATTGGTCTCGATGGCTCCGGTTTTTGAGAGATGATCGTAGCGTTGCGCGACGGTTGCATGCGTCTGGATACCGTCGCGAAGATGCATGGGCCGCCCGAGATTCGATGGATCAGGGACGGCCTATCAGGATTAGCGCGACAGAGAAACGGGCAGGCCGGTTTCGGTCTGGCCGTCGAAGCGCTCCGGCGAGGACGAATAGAGCCGGGCGAGCGTACCGCCGCTCTCGTCGTAAAGCGTGAGCTGCTTGCCGGCGACGTTCCACGACTTCACGCCATCGAGCGGTGCGGGGCAGCGTAGCGGTCCGGCGCGGAAGCCAGAGCCGAATTTCGTCTGCGGCGTCGCGACCTTGCACGACTGGCCGGAGACGGAAGCGTTCCACACGCCTGCCACCGCGGTGGCAGAGACGTCCGCCGCGCCTGCCGGCGGGCCCCCTGCCGGCGGCAATGCCGCCGTTGTCGTCGTCGCGCCTGGCGCCGCGGGGAATGCATTCGGATCGGTCGCACCTGGCGCGCCGGGCGGCGGCAGTGCGCCGGCGGTCACGGTGCCCGTCGGCGCGGGCGTCAGCGGTTCAGGTGTGCGCGTATCGAACGTCTGCATCCGCTCGCTCTGGCAGCCTGCCGCGAGCAGCGCGGCGAACGACAACGCCGCCAGGGCCGATTTCGAAATTGCCATACAAACCTCCGTAGGGACCGGCTGGCGCCGCTCGGCGTTTGCGATCCTCTAAACGCCAGACAAACCGGCGATGGTGGCGGAATTGCAACTCTATATGGTTAAAATACGGTTTCGCGGCCGAATTTGGCAGCAACGGGCCGGTTTCAGGCCTGGATCGTCCGGCTCGGCACGAAGACATAGCCACCGGGGCCAACGACATAACATTCGCGCAGGCCGTGCGGCTTGTCGATCGATCCGGCGAGCACGATGTGGTTGCCCGCCCGCGCCCTTGCCTCGATCGCGTCAGGATCGGCACCATAGATGCGGATCTCGAGACCGGCGCCGCGGAATTCCTGGTCACGCGCGACGCCGGCCATCTCGTGATCCTCATAGGCGTGGTCGGCGTGAATCATGAACACCGAACCGAGCAGCTCGACCGCGGCGAAATCCTCGTCGGCGTGCAGGATGCGCGCACCGAGAACGCCTTCGCAGAAATCGGCGAGCGGCGCGACCTCGGGCACGAGCAGATTGATACCGACGCCGCGCGGCAGCGAGCGGCCGAAGGCATCGGCCTTCATCCACGGGTCCCTGGTGCGCTTCATCGCCATGGCCACTCTCCCCCTGACAAATTCCGCATCGAATTCTAGCGAAGCCATATGACGCCCCCTTGGCATTCGGCCGGGCAATCCTTACGCCAGCGCCAGGGACCTGCACCGCAGGAAAGCACGTCGACCGATCTCACGCCGATGGCGGTTTTCCGCGGAAAAATTTCAACCGAACGTGACTTTCCGTTGACTGGAGCTTCTGCCTATTGTTCGGGCAACCATAAAAAGAGCCGGCTATCCGGCGAGGAAATGGACGACGATGGGGTGTCGTAACTTCATGCGGCTGGCAGCCGCGGCAGTGGTGATTCCGGCTTTTGCCGGGTTCGCCTTTGCTGGCGAGATCTGGCGCCCGGCCGGTGTCGTCGAACTGTTCACCAGCCAGGGCTGCTCCTCCTGTCCGCCGGCGGATGCCGTCTTCGCCGACATCGCCAAGGAAGACGACGTCGTCGCGCTCGCCTATCACGTCGACTACTGGGACTATCTCGGCTGGCGCGACACGATGGGGAGCGCGGACAATACAGCCCGGCAGAAGGATTATGCGAAAGCCTTCAAGGCCCGCTCGGTGTACACGCCGCAGGCCGTGATCAACGGCCGCACGCATGTGAACGGCGCAAGCCGCATCGCCATCGAGGCAGCGCTCGACGATATGCAGACGACTGGCGATGCGCCCAGCGTCGGCATCAGCGTCAAGCGCGCCGGTGAAAGCGTGCTGATCGAGACGGAGGAAGGCGATGGCGCGGAGCAGAACGCGCATGTGCTGCTCGTCTATTTCGATCCGCCCAAGCCGGTCCAGATCGAGCGTGGCGAGAACAACAGCAAGACCGTCACCTATTATAATCCGGTGACGTCTGTGCAGACGGCCGGCATGTGGCACGGCACCGCCGCGCGCTACGAAATGCCGGCAAGCGAAATCGCCAAGAAGGGCGAAGGCGGCTGCGCCGTCTTGCTGCAATCCGTGACCGATGAAGGCCTGCCCGGGCCGATCCTTGGCGCGACCGTCATCCGCAATGAGAGCCAGTAGCGGTCTCCGACGCAGACGAATTCAGGCAGCAAAAAACCGGTGCCAGTTTGAGACTGACACCGGTTCAATGATTTTGGGATCGTCGCACCTGGTTCCTTGCAAAAACCAGGGTTGGTTCGATCCGACGCAGGCCCGTGGGCGGGGGGCTTGGGGTTTACGAGCCGGTGCCGGACCGAACCGTCTCAGGCAACAGGACGGATGGTCGGTTCACATCGTGTCCTCGATTTGGATAATTCGTGGCAACTTTGTGGCGGAGCATCACCAATAATAACACCGAAAACGTTTTTGTGACCGCTCCTAACGGAACCTTTTGCGCCTCCAACTTACTTGCATTTCGCGGTCGAACGCGCAACGCTTGCCAACGTCGCACTATCGTCATGAAAGGCACGGCTTGATGACAGATCGCGCTGGGGGAGCGGAGGATGGGGACGCCTCCGCAATATTGATCCCGCTCCACGAAGTTAAGCGGGAGCGGCAAAACCTTATGGTCGGCTTCGACCGGCGCGAACTGGAACAAATCTTACGGCTTTACGGACGCATGGTCGCAGCCAATGAGTGGCGCGATTACGCCATCGATCACCTTCGCGACCGAGCGGTGTTTTCGGTGTTCCGCCGCACCAGCGAGACGCCCCTTTTCCAGATCGTCAAGGATCCGTCGCTTGCGCGCCGCCAAGGTGCTTTCAGCGTGATCGCGGCCGGCGGCCATATCCTCAAACGCGGGCACGAACTGGCGCGCGTCCTGAGTGTCTTCGACAAGACTTTGCGCCTCGTCCAGGCCTGAGTCGGCCTTTGTTATCTGCCTGACATTTCACGGAATTTTCGCTCCGGCAAAGAGTCCGGATCGGGCGCCGACGTATTGCCGCCATTCATCGTGAACTGCATGAAGACGGTGTCCAGCCAGCGGCCGTGCTTGTAGCCGGAACCCTCGAGTCGCCCTGAATGCGTGAAGCCGAGTTTCTCGTGCAGGATCACCGACGCGCTGTCGACGCGGCCGTCGCCGATCACCGCGATCATCTGGCGGTAGCCAGAGGCTTCGCAGAGTCGAATCAATTCGACCATCAGCGATTTGCCGATGCCTTTGCCCTTCGCCCGAGGCGCGACATAGACGGAGTTCTCGACGACGAAGCGATAGGCCGCGCGCGGACGGAACGGGCCGGCATAGGCGTAGCCGAGAATCGCCCCATCCTGCTCGGCGACGATGTAGGGAAACTGCCCGTCCGACAGCCCCTTGAACCGCACGCCCATTTCGCTGCGCGAAGGTGGTTCGAGCTCGTAGCTCGCAGTGCCGTTTTTCACTGCGTCTGCGTATATGTCCGTGATCTGGTCGAGGTCCCGCTCCTCGGCGGGTCGAGTTGCAAAAGTGCTCATTTTTTCAGCAGATGATTTCTCTGCCATCCATTTGAGCAGTGTTGCCGGCAAATGAAAAGGGCGGCCGTTGGGCCGCCCTTCGGAAGAATTCTGGTCCAGCGCTGCTTATTCGCGGTTGCCCAGGAACTGCAGCAGGAAGGTGAACAGGTTGATGAAGTCGAGATAGAGCGTCAGCGCGCCCATGATGGCCTTGCGGCCGGCGACGAGCACGTCGTCACCCTCGAAATACATCTCCTTGATCTTCTGCGTGTCGTAGGCGGTGAGGCCAGAGAAGACCAGCACGCCGATCGCCGAGATTGCGAACTGCAGGGCCGACGACTGCAGGAAGATGTTCACCAGCATCGCCAGGATGAGGCCGAACACGCCCATCACCAGGAAGGAGCCCATGCCTGTCAGGTCACGCTTGGTCGTGTAACCCCACAGCGACAGCGCGCCGAAGGCGGCGGCCGTGATGAAGAAGGTCTGCACGATCGACCCGCTGGTATAGACCAGGAAGATCGAGGACAGTGACACGCCCATCAGGGCGGCGAAGGCCCAGAAGGTGGTCTGCGCTGCCGAAACCGACATGTTCTGCACGCGGAAGGACAGGAAGAAGACCATCGCCAGCGGCGCGAGCATGACAACCCAGCGCAGCGGCGAGCCGTAGAGCGCGACGCCCAGATTGGTCAGCATCTTGCCGTTACCGAGCGTCGCCACGGCGGCGGCCGGATCGGTCGTTGTTGCGAGCATCACGGTGCCCAGCGCGGCAGCGCCGGTGATCACCATGGCGATGCCCATCAGGTTGTAGACGCGCAGCATGTATGCGCGCAGACCTTCGTCGATCGCGGCGTCCGCGCGGGCGCCCGTCGCGACGCGGGTCTGATAATTGCGAAGGGGTTCAGCCATTGAATTCCTCTGTGCTTCTGTCCCGTCCGGTGTCGGGCAGTTTCACCGCCCAGGCGCCGCTGGCGGGACTCCAGCATGCCTGCGGCGGAATATGATGGTTCTTTGCTTCGCGAACAAGACCGTCACCGCCTGCAAAAACCCGTGAACGGCCCGAATTTCAAACAAATACAGACGTAAATCGCCGAGATTAACGAAACTTAATCCGTGCCGCCTCGGTTTTCAGAGGTTTCGAAGGACGGGCGCGGCCTTGTGGCCGAGCACGCGCCAGGTCCCGACCAGGCCGATTCCGACGGTCAGGACCAGCGCGAAAACCGTCGTGCCCACTGCCACTTCCGGCAGGAACGCTGCCGGCAAGGTCATGATCTGCGAGACGACATACCAGGCAGCGATGCCGCCGGCGAACAGCGCGAAGATGGCGGTCGCCAGGCCGATCAGCATGTATTCCAGCGAAAAGGCGGTGATCAGCGTCCGGCGCGTCGCGCCGAGCGTCTTCAGCACGACGGCGTCGTGGATTCGCGCGCGGTTGCCCGCGGCGAGCGCGCCGGCCAGCACCAGCACCGAGGCGATCAGCGCCACACTGGCGGCTGCCCGAATCGCCGTGCCGAGCTGCGCCACGAGCCGGTTCACCACATCGAGCGCATCTTTCACCCGGACCGTCGTCACTGCCGGGAAGGTGCGCGTTACCGCGTTGAGAATGCGCGACTCATCTGCCGACGTCGCGTCCGGTATCGACAGCGTCGCCAGCCAGGAATGCGGCGCGCCGGCAAATGTGTTCGGCGAAAACACCATGACGAAATTGATGCCGAGCGATTCCCATTTGATTTCGCGGAAGTTGGCGATCTTCGCCGTGACGTTGCGGCCGAGCACGTTCACCGTCACCGTATCGCCGAGCTTCAGGCCGATGACCGCACCTTCCTCGGCCGCGAACGAGACCAGCGGCTCGCCGGTGTAATTCTCCGGCCACCATTCACCTTCACTCAGCGACGCGTTCTCCGGAATCTTTTCTTCGTAGGTCAGGCCGCGGTCTCCGCGCAGCACCCATGCGCCTTCCGGCGGCACCTCCATCTTGGCGACGTCAGTACCGTTGAGCTGCATGATGCGGCCGCGCAGCATCGGCACCTTCTCGAGCGTTCCGTTCGGCGCTTCCGATTGGATCAGCCGGTCGAACGCATCCACCTCGCCGCTCTGTATGTCGACGAAGAAGAAGTTCGGCGCGCGCGCTGGCAGATCGCCGGCGATCTGCTGGCGCAGGTTCCCGTCAATCAGCGCCAGCGTGACCAGCAGCGTCAGCCCGAGCCCGAGCGACAGCACGACAGACGGCGTCAGCGCGCCTGGCCGGTGGATGTTGCCGACGGCGAGTCGCAGCGCCGTTGAACGGACGCGCGGGCTCTTCCTCGCGATCCACTGCACCAGCCACGCGACGGAGCGCAGCACCACAAAGGCAAAGATGGTCGACAGCACGAACACCGTCGCGATCCAGCGTTCGGCGGAAAACCAGACGGCAAGCAGCGCAAGCGACGCCGCGATCGCAATTGCGCCGGCGACATAGATCAGACGCGGCAGGCCTTTCGCGTCGAAACCCATCTCGCGAAACAGCGCCGTCGCCGGCACGTCGCGCGCACGGCCGAGCGGCATCAGCGCGAAGGCGAGCGTCGTCATCACGCCGAACAGCGCGGCGATGCCGAGCGCGTCGAAATAGATTCCGGTTTCGGCCGGCACAGGAATGAAACTTGAAAGCGCAGCGCTCGCCGCTAACGGCATCAGCGCGCCGAGCACGAGGCCGATGGCGATGCCCATCCCGGCGATCGCCAGGATCTGCACGAGATAGACGGTGAAGACGAACCCACCCGACGCACCGAGGCTCTTGAAGGTAGCAATGACGCCGCGCTTGCTTTCGAGGTAGGCGCGCACGGCGTTTGCCACGCCAACACCGCCGACCACCAGCGCGGTCAAACCGACCAGCGTCAGGAATTGCGAGAACCGCTCTATGTTGGCGGACAGCGACGGAGCGGCATTGCTGCGGGTGCGCACGCTCCAGCCCGATTCGGGAAACTCCGTCGTAGCGCGATCACGCATCGCATTGACAGTTGCTTCGGGCGTGCCTGCAGGCACCCTGATCTTGTAGGCATGCTCGACGAGACTGCCCGGCTGAATCAGCCCAGACGCGCGCAAGCCCTCCATCGAGACGAGCAGCCGCGGCGCAAATCCGAAACCGTCCGACACCGCGTCAGGTTCTGTGACGAGCATCGCGCGCAATTCAAAGATCGCGGTGCCGAGTTTCACGCGCGCGCCGGGTGTCAGG
>Ga0335075_10000275_pt1 | contig 94754 bp, 92 predicted proteins | sample Lox_Sample_24_FD_206723 | JGI IMG/M metagenome (GOLD analysis project Ga0335075, IMG submission 206723) | Soil microbial communities from Loxahatchee National Wildlife Refuge, Florida, United States - Lox_Sample_2.4 | ecosystem: Environmental > Terrestrial > Soil > Wetlands | place: USA... | reverse complement strand
CGGCCTCCATCTTCTCGCAGGCCAGGCGCTCTAGGATGGCGATGTCGAGCCAGCGCGCGCCCGCATCCTCGGTGAACAGGTCCCGCTCGATCCTGCCGCCGGCGGCGAGATAGGCCTCCTCGCCGACGAAAATGGCGCGGCGGTCGGAGGCGCTCACCGTCGCCTGCGTCATCATCCGGCGGATGCTGTCGGGATGGGCGGTGCCATAGCTTCGGCCCATCTGGTCGAACACATAGGCCTGGCGCTCATGGTCCGGCGTCGCGGCATAGGCCTTGGCGGCATCGAGGCTGATCTCGCCGGCGCCGAGCGCCTCGAAGATGATTGGCGCGAGGCCCGCGAGGCGAAGCCGGCCTTCGACGAAGCGGATGGTGAGGCCGAAGCGGCGGGCGATCCCCTCGACGTCGGAGCCCTGCGCGATGAGCGCAGAGAAAGCGACGCATTCGTCGGCGGGGTTCATGTTGAGACGCTGGAAATTCTCGGCAAGGCTGGCCTCCTGCGCGTCGGCCGCGGAGGCAAGGACGAGGCAGTTCACCTCGAAGTGCTTGGCGAGCTTGCCCTCCTCGGCAAGCGCGACGAGCGCGCGGCGGCGCCGCTCGCCGGCCTCGACCGCGAATGCGCCACGCGGCCTGGCGACGCTAGTGACGACGAGATTCTGCAGCAACCCGCGGGCCTCGATATCGGCCTTGAGCTGCAAATCCGCCTGCGCATCCGTCCTGCACCGCACATTGGCGGTGGATGGAACGAGCTTGTTGAGGGCGATGGTCCTGATCATGATCGGTCTCCGATGTAAGCCGGTGCGGCCTTCCCGCACCTGTCGCTCACCCCGGCCACCGCCCCCTCTACTCTCTTGCTCCGGGTCTGACCGTCCGATGCCTCATTCATGGCACGAATTGGGGTGATCCGTGCGATGGATCGAACATTCTCGCTTCGTCGACCGGGCTTGTTTGTGTCTGCGAGGCCCACTAGCCGCTCACCCGCGCAGCAGCGATCGCCGCGAGCACCTCCTTCGCCCGGTCGACCGGCACGAACAAACGGGTCTGGAAGCGGATGATCTCTGTGAAGCAGCCCTGCGCCTTGTACCAGGCGAGACGCGCGGCCGTGAAACCCTGCAGCTCGAGGCGCTGGCTCGAATTGACCAATGCGCGCTTCAGCGTCAGGGGCTCCGGGCCCCGGAACGGAAGCGGCTTGCCGATCCTCAGCACGGTCGCGGCGAGCTCGTCCGCCGGCAGGTGGAGGGACATGTCGAGGCCGAGATTGGCGCCAAGCGCGCCGAGACAGGCAAGGTCGACCTGCCGGCCGAGCAGCGAGCGGCCGTCGTCGGCGGCGATCCTGATCACCTGGACATGGTCGTCCGAGAGCTTGTCCCAGACCGGCAGGAGGAGGCCGGTGGCGAGATGGACCGTCTCGCGTTTCAGGGTCGCGGCCGCTTCCTCGACCTCTTGTCCCCAGGCGTCGAGAAAATTCTGCTCGGGCATTGGCGCCCAATTGCTCTCCTCCAGCAGATCGCAGCTCAGATAATCGCGCCGCGTCGGCCGGATCAGTTCGACGCGTGGGATCGGAAGGCCTTCGTCCGAGGTCAGGCTCCGGGCGCCGATCCTCAAGGCGACCTTGCCGGACCGGCCGTTCAGCATCGGCACTGAATCCGGGCGGGCCGCAAGCATCGCGCCGACACGCTCCAGGGAGAACGGGCGCGGGCGGCGCGCGAGCTCGACCCGCAGCAAATGCGTGGTGGCGCCGGAACAGGGGTCGGTCCGGAGCACGCGATCGTCGAGGATCTCGAAGTTGTCGACGGGAACGGTCTCGACCCCGAGGTCCAGATTGCCCGCGTCCCTCGCCGCGGCGACCCGGGCCTCGATCAGGCCCAGAAACTCCTCGAAGATCGCATTCTGCACCTCGATCCGAAGCGCGAGCAGACGGTTGAGCCAGCGCTGGATGGGCGGGAGATCCTCGCGCAGGCCGCCACCCTGGTCCTCGAGCTTCAGCCCGGTCAGCGCCTGGAAGCGCGCGAGGGAGACCGACTTGATCCTGCCGGCGTGGAGCAAATGGTACCAGCCGGTCAGCGCGTCCTTCGCATAAGCGCTCTCGAGATTGTCGGCGGGGTCGAACAGATTCTGGCCTCCCGTCTGGCGCTGGCCGCGGGTCAGGGCGCCGAGCGAGTCCAGCCGCCGCGCGATCGTCGAGATGAAGCGCCGCTCGCCGCGCACGTCTGTGGTCACCGGGCGGAAGAGCGGCGCCGAGGCCTGGCGCGTACGATGCGTCCGTCCGAGCCCCTGGATCGCGGCGTCGGCGCGCCAGCCCGGCTCGAGGAGATAGTGGATCCGCCTGGCCCGGTTCGCCGCGGACAGGCAGGCATGATAGGAACGGCCCGTGCCCCCGGCATCGGAGAAGACGAGCAGCTTCTTGTCGCCCCGCATGAAGGCGTCGGTCTCGCGAAGATTGGCGCGCGCCGGGCGGGTCTCCAGCTTCTGGCGGCCGTCGGCGCCGACCACGAGCCTGCGGGTCCGCCCGGTGACCTCGGCGACATGGTCGGTCCCGAACCTTTCGAGCAATGCATCGAGGGCGGTGCCGATCGGCGGCAGCGCGCAAAGCTGCTCGATCAGCGCGTCGCGCACCCGCATCGCCTCCTGGCAATGAAGCGGCCTGCCGTCCTCGTCCGACATTGGCTCCGAGCGGACATTGCCCTCAGCGTCCGTGAACACCCGCATCTGCCGGGTCGGGAAGGCCGCGCTCAGATAGTCCACGACATATTCGCGCGGGGACAGATCGATCTCCAGCGCCTCGCGCTCCGCCGGATCGAGGTCGGCGAGGCGCCGCCCCAGCATCGCTTCGGCTGTGGAGACGAGCTGCACGACCACGGCCCGGCCGCCGGCCAGATCCTGCTCAATCGCCGGCACGAGGCTCGGAAGCTTCATCGACAGCAGCAGCTGGCCGAAGAAACGCTGCTTGGTGCTCTCGAACCGGGACAAGGCGGCGGATCTGGCATTGGCGTTGAGCGTGTCGCCGGTGACCGCATCGACCACCCTCGTGGCCTCCAGCGCGGCCTGCAGGTTGGCGTGGATGATCCCCCAGGCGTCCGCATAAGCGTCATAGACCGAGATCTGCGCCGCCGTCAGGCGATGCTCCAGCACGTCATATTCGACGCCGGCGAAGGACAGGGCCCGCGCCGCGTAGAGGCCGAGCGCCTTCAGGTCGCGCGCGACAAGTTCCATCGCCGCGATCCCGCCCTTCCGGATCGCGCCGACGAACGCCTCGCGATCCGCGAAGGCCGTCTCCGGCCCCCAGAGGCCGAGCCGCCCCGCATAAGCGAGGTTGTTCACATCCGAGGCGCCCGTCGCCGAGGCGTAGAGGATCCGCGCGCGGGGGAGCAGATTCTGGAGACGGATGCCGGATATGCCCTGCTCCGAGCCCTTGACCTTGCCGCGCGCGCCCTCCCCGCCGGCGGCATTGGCCATGGCATGGGCTTCGTCGAAGGCGATGACCCCCTCGAAATCCTCACCCGCCCAGTCAAGCAGCTGCCGAAGCCGGGTCGTGTCGTCACGGCCGGAGCGAAGCGTCGGATAGGTCACGAACAGGATCCCCGAGTCCATCCGGACCGGCGCCCCGAGCTTCCACTGCGACAAGGGCTGAACGTCGAGCGCCAGGCCGCCGAGCGCCGCCCAGTCCCGGCGCGCATCCTCGAGCAAAGCCTCATTCTTGCTGACCCAGATGTGTCGGCGATTGCCGCGCAGCCATTGGTCCAGAATGACCCCCGCGACCTGGCGCCCCTTGCCCGCGCCGGTGCCGTCGCCGAGGAAATAGCCCGCCCGGTAAAGCGCGCCATCCTCGGACGGCTGGAGGCCGCACCCCTCATTCACAATCTCGAAGCGGCCCGGGAGATCGCGGGCGAAGGCCGAGCCGGCATAGATCAGGGTTTCCAGCTGGGCCTCCGAGAGCAGCCGCTCGGCCAGGATCCGTTCGGGCAGAACCGGGACATGGCTTGGCTTCGGCGCGGCGATCGAGCCCATCGCGATGGATTCAACCAAAGGTGTCGGATGGGCCGAGGCACCGGTGATGCGGATCCGGCTCGGACGGTAGGGCAGGTAGAGGCCGACCTGCTCCGCCGCAGGCGCGGGGGCCTCGAGCAGCTGGTAGGCAAGCGGCGCCCCGGTCCGGCCCGGCCTGTCGGGGGCCGGGGGAGCCCGAAGAGGCCGGGCGGGGGCCGGCTTTCGGAACAATGACGGGGCAGAAGGCCGCGCCTCCTTGGCGGACGTCGCCGCCGCGCGGGCCGGCAACATCTCGATCCGGCCAAGCAAGGCTTCCAGGGAGTCCACGCCGCCGCGAAGCGCCTCCCCGCGGTGCGCGCCTTTGTCCAGGACGACGAGCCGGACCGCGACGCCGGTGCCATGCCGCGCGAAGGCGCCGGGGGCGACCAGCAGGTCGAGGCGCAAGGCGGCATCGGCCTCGATGCGCGCGCGAGAGGCGGCACCAGTCCCGGCCGCGCTGAAACTTTCGGGCATGATCGCGACGAGCCGGCCGCCGGGAATGAGCCGGGCGAGGGCGCCCCGCAAGTGCCGCGCGGCCGCATGCCGGTCCTCGCCCCGCCCCTCGGCGCGGGCGAATGGCGGGTTCATGATGACGAGGCTGGGCCGCGGGCCGGGCAGCAGATCGTCGATCAGCTCCGCATCATGCCCGCCCGGCCTGGCGTCGGGAAATGCCGCCTGCAGACTGGCCCTGCGGCCGGGGTCGAGGTCGTTGAGCAGCAGGCGCGCGCCGGCCCGCGCCGCGGGCCAGGCCAGCAACCCGTTCCCGGCGGACGGCTCGAGCACCAGATCGTCCCGGTGGAGGCCGGCCGCCATGCCAGCCAGGAAGGCAAGCGGCAGCGGCGTCGAGAATTGCTGGAGCGCGACCTGGGCCTCGGAACGGTAGGACTGGACCGGCAGTCGGGCCATGAATCCTTCCAGGAGGCCGACGGCTTCGAGTGGCGACGCCGCCAGCAATGGGCAATCCGGCTCGAGCAGGAACAATGTCTGGGCCAGCTCCAGGGCGTCATAGGCCTGGCGCATCGACCAGGCGCCGGTCGCGTCGGTCCGGCCGCTCCCGGCTACGAACAGCGCGCGAAGGCGCGCCCGGTCGACGGTGCGGCGAGCCTTGAAGTCCTCGAGAATGAGCTGCGCGACGGCGACATGGAGGACGGGCGCGAAACTCTCGGAAAGCTGGGTGGCCATGTTGGGTGTCTCCGCTTCCGCAGCCGCTTCATTGCCGCCCGGAACCGTCCCTCAGCCGCTCCCTCCCCTCCCGCGCGCAGCGCGCGCGCCCCGCCGCGCCATCAGCACGTCGTTCCAGTCCCAGCCCCGGCGCCTCGGCACGTGCGTCTCGATCGGCAGCGCATGTCCGAACGCCTTCCTCGCCAGCGCCTCGGCGCGCCGCCCGCCCGCGTCATGATCGAGGAAGAGGAGCAGTCCGGCGACCCCGGCCGGAAGCTCCAGCATGGCGAATCGCTCGGTCCCAAGCGTCGCCCAGCATGGCACGCCGAAGAGGATCGACGCGGACAGCGCGGTCTCGATTCCCTCGGCCAGACCGAGCCTCGTCCCGACGCCGCCGAGCCGGACGGCGCCGCGGCCGAACGGGCCGAGACCGCAGCGCGGCTCCGCAAGGTCGGCGAGCCTCGCCTCGCGCGGGGCGAGGAAGCTGCGATGGACCGCGACGAGACCGCGATTGTCGCGCACGGCGGCGACCAGGGCGGGCCTGAACCGGGTGAACGGCCGCGGGCCGTGTGGCACGCGCGCATGGAAGCGCAGCTCGTCGGTCCCGGCCTTGATCCCCCGCCCGGCGAGATAGGCCTGCCCCCGGGTGCCGTTCAGCAAACGCGATGCGCCCCAGAGCCGCAGGGCGGCGGCGCCGAGATCGGGGCTCGAGGTCCGCGCCGCGAGGTCCGGCGCGGCGGCCGCACCGGGGGTCAAGAGGCCGCCCGCAGCCAGCGCCCTCAATATGTCCGCGGGCGCGCAACCGGCGAAACAATGCAGGAGCAATCGGGCCCTGCCGGGCCGGATGCTCAGCGACGGCCGCCGGTCGGCATGGGCGGGGCACCGGCAAAGGCCGCCGGCCCTGGTCCAGCGCCCGCCGAGCGCCTCCACCAAATGCCGGCCTTCATCGTCGAGGCTGGCAAATTCCGAAAGGCGCGACATCTCCTGTCTCCCGCTGTGCGCCTCGGCACCGCCTCCTCCCCTCCCCCGCGATCATCGGCCGTGGCCGTCGAGCGGAAAGAAGATCGTGGCCGGCGCGGACGCCCGCGCCCGCGCCGCGGTCTCGACGCCGCTTTGGGTGCCGGCGGCACGGATCGCGAACAAGGCCGGCGCGGGAGCCTGGGGGCGGTCCGGTCCTGCCGACCGCGCCGCGAGCCCGGCCGCGCCGAGGCGCGCCGGCGGGGCGGCACCGGCGGCGACCCGCGCCACATAGGCCCGGGTCTCGGCCGGGAGCCGCCGGCTGCCGGCCAGATAGGCGGCATAGGCGGCAGGCCCCGCATTATAGGCGGCGAACAGGCCCGGATAACCGAAGCGATCGTACATGAGCCGCAGATAAGCGGTGCCCGCCATGATATTGTCGCGCGGGTCGTGGGGGTCCGGTCCGAGGCCATGAGCGGCGCGCATCGCGCGCCAGGTCCCAGGCATGAGCTGCATCAGGCCCATCGCGCCGGCATGGCTTTCGATCGGCCGGCCGCGAAGCCTCGTCTGGCCGCCGCTCTCTGCGGCAATGACCCGCCTTATCCAGGTTTGCGGGATGCCGAAGCGGGCCGACGCTTCCGCGATGGGACCGGCCCAGCGCTCGATTCGCGAAGCGGCCGCCTGCGCGGACGAGAACATGCAGAGGGAAGCTACAAGGAGCGCGCGGATCAGGCGGCCCATATCAGCCTCGCCCTGCCGACGATCTCGCGCGCCTGGGTGATCCCGAAATAGCGGCCGTCGAACGAGCCGGGGCCTCCGGTCATCAGCAGAAACGTCTCGCCTGGCCCGAGCGCCCGGCAGTCGGACCACCAGGGCAATGGACGGCCCGAGGGATCGCGCTCGACGCGCCGGGCGGCGAGCGCCTCGTTGACATAGATGGCCTCTCCCTCGGCGCAGACCCAGTCGCCGGCGACCGCGGCCACCCGCTTCACCAGCGGAACGTTGGCGGGCAGATAGTGCCTCTCTGCGGCAAGGGCCCGGGCCGAAGGCGGCGCCCAGGCAATGACAATGTCGCCGCGGCGAAGGGTATCGGGCGGATAAACGCGGTAGAGGCCCTTCGGACTGCTCGCGCTCGCGTTCCAGACCAGAAGCGGCCGTGGCGGCCAAAGGAGGCTGGCGAGCAAGGCGATCGCCAGGACGGGGATCGAGGCGACCAGCATCGTGTGCCGACGAAGCGCGAGGCGCGCGGCGCGAAGGCGGCGAAGCTCCTCGCCCCAGCGAACCAGCGGAAGGTCGCGCGGATCAGGCACCCGCCGCCTCCGCGGAGTCTCGCGACCAGAGATCGAGGTCGTCTATATGGTAGCGCACATAGCGGCTGTGCCTGCGAAACCGCGGTCCGATCCCCTCGGCGCGCAGCCGCTGCAGCTTTCGGGCGCTCAACCCGAGATAGAAGGCTGCCTGCTCGGTCGACAGGAAGGGGCTCCCCTTCTTCGCCCTGGCCGCCCGGCCGATATCGTCTTCGTCCATGAAATCCTCTGCGCCTTCGGCGACGCGCCCCACGCGTCCCCACGGCGATGCGGATTGACTATGTTCAGCCGCCGCGCAGAGGCTCGAAATCGGGGTGGCGCGAAAAGGAGCCCCCTCGCCGCGGATCCGCGGCCCCCATTGTTGCGCGGCGTGACCGTCGCCTTCCCGACCTTTGACTCTGGATTGAAGCGGGCTCTCCCCTCACCAGCTTATGGCGACTGAAACGGGCTGATCCCGGCACGGATTCAGCCGCAAGCATGACCCGCTGCGACGAGAATGCGCCCATTGCGGTCCTCTCGGAGGCTCTCAATGCAATCCAAACCGGACGTTTAATCGCTGTGGCTTCCTGACGATCGCGCCTTGGATTTCCAACTGCTCATTTCCGGAGATCCACCAGGGCCGCGTCGCAGGATGCGATTTCTTCATCGAATCCCGCGATCTCCTGCCCGCTCAGGGGAGTCTTCAAGCGGTTCGTCGCATTGCAGGCTAGCGAGCCGATCGCCAATCGCCAATCGCCGGCGGCTTTCGGCGATCGCGCCAGGCTTCAATCCCCGTCATCGGAGTTGACGACTTCGGGGCGCAAGGTGATGCCGCCGCCGCAGCTGCGATCGTAAAGGGTAACTACCGAACCTCAGTGGTGAAACCGCGACCCGGCGCAGCCGGGACCCGAGAGTTAAAACGTTGTTTAACGGCCATTTCCAGTCCAAGGCCAGTGCTATGACATCCATCCTGCTCAAATCTCCGCTACCGCTATGCTAGACCCTGGCGGCGCGCCGGCCGATATCCGGAGGCGGCTGAACGTGCATGTCGGCGGCACTGGCGACAGGATGATGCTGTTCGCCCACGGGCTCGGTTGCGACCAGAATATGTGGCGCTTCGTCGCTCCGGCCTTCGAGGACGCGTATCGGACGGTGCTCTTCGACTATGTCGGCGCCGGCGGCTCGGACCTCTCATCCTATGATGCCAGGAAATATGGTGCGCTCGATGGCTATGCCGAGGACGTCGTCGACCTTGCGAGGTCGCTCGGCGTCTCGCAAGGCGTGTTCGTCGGCCATTCGGTGAGTGCGATGATCGGCCTGATCGCTGCGCGCGGGGCGCCGGACTTGTTCTCCGCAATCGTCCTGGTCGGCCCGTCGCCCTCCTATCTCAACGACGGCGACTATGTTGGCGGTTTCAGCCGCGAGCAGATCGACGAATTGCTCGAATTCCTGGACAGCAATTACTTTGCCTGGTCGCAGGCCATGGCGCCGGCGATCATGGGCAATGCCGACCGGCCGGAACTGGGCGAGGAACTGGCCGCAAGCTTCTGCCGCACCGACCCGGACATCGCCAAGCGCTTCGCGCGGCTTACCTTCCTCACCGACAGCCGCGGGGACCTTGGCCCTGTCGAGGCTCGGGTGCTCATTCTGCAATGCCGGGACGATATTATCGCGCCGCCGGGCGTGGGCGAATATGTGCGTGACGCGATCCCGGGCAGCAAGCTCGTCATACTCGATGCGACCGGCCATTGCCCCAATCTGAGCGCGCCCGAGGCGACGATCGCGGCGATCAAGGCCTTTCTCTAGGATGTCCCGGGGTGCCGATATCGGGCCGGGGCCGATCGATTTCGAGCAGTTCTTCGAAACGGCACCCTGCGGCTTTCTGCTGACGGACGCTGACGGCCGTATCACGCGTGTCAACCGGACCTTCTCGGACTGGACCGGCCTCGACGGCGAAACGCTGCGCGGCCGGCGGCTGTCCGATCTTCTGACCGTGCCGGGCAAGATTTTCTACGACACCCACTTCGCGCCCACGCTGCGCATGCGAGGCCGCCTGAACGAGGTCGCGCTCGATCTGATCGATGCGGAGGGCGGCAAGCTTCCAGTCCTCCTCAACGCCGTGGAGATCGACAATGGCGGCGTCCTCGAGGCGCGGTTCGCCGTGTTTCTCGCCACCGAGCGACGCGGCTACGAACGGAGCCTGCTGGACGCGCGGGAAAAGGCGGAACGAGAGATTGCGAGCGAGCGGGCCGACGCCGAGCTGCGCGAGCAGTTCATCGCAGTGCTCGGGCACGATCTGCGCAATCCGCTCGCGTCGATTTCGAGCGGGCTCCAGATGCTCGCGAAGGAGAATTTGAGCGACCGTGGCACGAAGGTTGCCGGCCTGATGGGCGGGAGCGTTGTGCGCGCCGTCGGCCTTATCGACAATGTGCTCGACTTCGCCAGGGGCCGTCTCGGCGGAGGGATCACGCTTGCGCGCGACGCCGAAGAAGCGCTAGAGCCCGTGCTGCGCCAGGTGGTTTCGGAACTCCGCTCGATATCCCCCGACCAGGACATCATCGCCCACTACGCGCTGGACGAGCCTGTCGCCTGCGATCGGCTGCGGATCGGCCAGCTCCTCTCGAATCTGCTGGGCAACGCGCTCACGCACGGCGCCAGAGGCCAGCCGGTTCGCGTCGACGCCACCACCGCGCATGGCGAGCTGGTCATCGCGGTATCGAATGGTGGCGATCCCATCGCCCCGGCGGCGCTCGAGCGTCTGTTCCAGCCGTTCTTCCGAGGTCATGATCGTGTCCGGCAGGGTCTCGGCCTCGGGCTTCACATCGCGTCGGAAATCGCCCGGGCCCATGGCGGGATTCTCAAGGTGCATTCGGACGAGGTCGCCACCACTTTCATCTTCACCATGCCGCTTTCGTCCGGGCCGGACGATTTGGACGGGGGAGCATCCATTCGGTAGCGCCCGCGTTGTGGGGTAACAGATTAACCGGGCGCTTCCCGGGCGGAGAGCCGGGAATGCCACATTACTCGCCCCCATTGACCATCCTGATCGTCGAAGACGAGGCGCTTGTCCGGATGCACGGCATCGACATTCTGGAAGAGGCCGGCTTCGACGTGCTCGAGGCGGCCGATGCCGACGAAGCGCTGGTCATTCTCGGCAACGGACAGGTGCACGTCCTGTTTTCCGATATCGACATGCCGGGAAGCATGGACGGGCTCGATCTGGCCAGGATCGTCTGTCGGCGCTGGCCGGAAGTCCAGCTGCTGCTCACGTCCGGACATCATCGGCTGCAGGAGGCGGACATTCCCGGTTCTGGCAAATTCGTTCGCAAGCCTTGGACGGCGGATAGCCTCATCGGTCATGTCCGGGAGGCGGGACGGCTGTAGACCGCCACCGCACGTACGTTCAGCAAAACCGTCCCATAGGCGGCACTGCCGCCCGTGACTCTGCTTACTGCTCTTCGAACACGCGGTCGGGATTTTCGTTTGCAAGCCGGCTCAGCTCGTCATGCGTTTGCTGCTTCTGGGCGAGCGCAGCGTCCGCCACCAGCCTGACCTTGACCTGGCGCGCCTCGCGACGCTCCGCGGCGGCGCCCTCCAGTCCCCAGGCGGCAGCCGCCCGCTCTGCGATAAGCCGGACGTTTTCGAGTGGGGTCTGCACAGCCCGGTCGCGGTGATAGGCCTCCTGAGCCCGGCAGGTTGAGGAAGAGGGATACATGGCAGTGTCCTTTCTCGAAGGTCGAAGAGGGAAGCGGCGGCAGGCGATCGTTCGGTTCTAGTCCGGGGCCAAGCCCGGGCGCTTGTGGACGGCGCCGGACAGGAGCTCCCGGCAACGGTCCACGACCGCCTCCAGGGACACGGTGTGCGGGAGAAGACGCTTTGCCCGCGCCATGATTTCAGCCCGCGTCGGGAGCGGCCGATCATCGATTTTGGCAACGCCGGTGCCTGCTGCACGCGGGCTCGTGATCGAACCGGCGATCTTGTCGACATCGAAGCTGGCCGAAAGCTGTTCGGCCGCCCGCTCGATCACCCTTGCACCAAGTCGTTGTTCGTTTCGCAAGACCTTCCGAGGCGGTTGCTTCAAATTCCAGACGATGCCGAAACGGGCCAACAGCCAGAGGATATAATAGGTGAGGTCGATCTCCCACCACCGAAATCCCTGTCGTGCGCTGCTCGAATAGGCGTGATGGTTGTTGTGCCAGCCTTCTCCCATCGTGAGCAGGGCCAGCCCCAGATTGTTGCGGCTGTCGTCGCCGGTCACGTAGCGGCGACGTCCCCGGACGTGGGCGAGCGAGTTGATGCAGAAGGTCGCATGATAGACCAGGACGGTGCTCCACAGAAAACCGACGACGAATCCCGGCCAGCCGGCGACGAACAGGCAGAATGCACCGAGCAGGACCGCAGGCAGCACCTCGAACCGGTGCAGCCAGCGCAGCTCGGGGTAACGGGCAAGGTCGGGGACCTGATCGAGGTCCGCCTCGAAATGGCTCCTCGCGAAGATCCAGCCGAAATGGCTGTAGAGAAAGCCGGTGTGCCGCGGCGCATGGACATCCCGGACCGTGTCCGACCAAAGGTGATGATGGCGATGCTTGGTCGCCCACCACAGGACGCTCTTCTGCGCCGTGGTCTGCGCGAGGAAGGCGAGGATGAACTGGAACGGCCGACTGGTGGAGAAGGACCGGTGCGAGAAGTAGCGGTGGTAGCCCGCGGTCACCGCGAACATTCTCAGCCAGTAGAGCGTGACGCAGAGCAGAATCGATGGCCAGGTGACGCCGGTCCAGATGGCTGCGAGACCGCCGAGATGAACGGCGACGAAGGGAAGTGCGGACGGGTAGACGATATCGTCCACCCCCACCGGCTCGGGTGAGTTGCTCATCCTAAATGCCCGCAGCCTGGTCGGCCGGGGCGCGGAGCCGCTCAGGCACATTGGCGCGAGGGGCGCAGGCGACGATCCTGTACGCGTTGTCCGGCTTCACGCCGAACCGGCCGTCGGGGTAAGGTGAAGGCCGGTCATGGCCTCCACCGTCGAGCAACCCCTCCGTGACCATGGGCTCGTTCGCCACTCCTAGACGGCGTCGGCGAGGTTGACGGCCGAGGCCTTGCCGTCGCGGCCGGTCTCGAGCTCGTAGTTGAGCTTCTGACCTTCGCGCAGCGAGGCCATGCCCGAGCGCTCGACGGCGCTGATGTGGACGAAAGCATCCTTGCCGCCGTCCTCGTTGGTGATGAAGCCGTAGCCGCGGTCGGCGTTGAAGAATTTTACGGTGCCGATAGTCATGATCGGGTCCTTTCAAAGCAGATATGCCCCCGCGCAGAAAAAGCGCGGCGGGGCCGGAGAGGCTCGAAAGGAAGAAGAAAGGCCCGAAGGCTTCGAATTCGCTCGCAGGCGACGTCAGCGGCTACCTATGTAGGAAGCCAGCGCCGTAATACAATGCTTGAGCTCATTTTCTCGCCGACGGGGCATTGGCGACACGAGATTAGGTGAATCCTGCAAGCCATGCTAAGCCCCGCTCATCGTCGGCCTCCACTTATGTGAGCTTGTCGACGCCTGAGAGACTGCGAGGCTTGGCCTCGCCCCGATTGGCGGCCCAGGCCGCCCGCCGCGCGCTCCCGCTTGCAACGAAGGGAGCCCCGTCATGGATCTCAACAGTTTGTTTCATCGCGAAGGCGTCGAGCGCCTGCGTGCCGCCTCCGCACTCTGCACCGCGTCACGCGACGCCCACCTCGGCCTCGCCGATCTTTATCGCGACCGGATCGATTTCCGCCGCCGCGCCGCGTTCGTGGAGGCTTTACCCAGTTCCTGAGGGGTGGCGCCGGTCGGCCATCCTGTCGGCCGGCGCCTGTTTATCCAGTCGCGTCGCGACGCGCTCGCTGCAGCTCTCGCAGAAGGAACGGAAATCGTGCCCGCTCCCGACCTACAGGTCTCCTTCACCCCAACGAGGCGAGCGCCCCCAGGTAAATGAACCCTTGGAATATCCTTCATTGCCTCTGGTCCGGTTTTCCCCGGGACGTGAGACGAGAATCCCTGGGCTCCGGCGCGTCACCGACGTCTCGTCGGCATGCGGGCCGAACCCAGGGATGCCGGCGGGGATGGGGTTCCGCACATGCGGGCCGACGTCCCCGCCGGCGCAACCTCGGGAGATCCGCATGTCCACAATCGATTTCTACCAAGCCCGCGCCGCCGAAGCTCGCGAGGCCGCGGTCGCAACGACCCTTGCAAATGTCTGCACGCGCCATCTGCGTGCGGCCGCCGCTTGGGACGGGATGGCCGAGCGGGCGGCGCGCACGGCCCGTCACCGCGAGGAGGAAGCGACACGACGGGCCATGCGCCGTGATCGCGAAACCGCAATCCTGCAAGCGTCTCGATATCCCGGGCAGGTTTATTAGCGGACCGCGTGGCCTTCGTTTGGACCGCGGGCTGGGCGACGAAACCCGAACTCGACAATCATGAGGATCAGGCGATTATGTCGGCCCCGACCAGAGCCGAGTTTCTCGGCAACCTCTACAGGATGAAGCGGGACTGCCGCGCCTATATGGAAGAAGCCGAGCGACGCGGAGATATGCGCGAAGTCGGCGAGTTTCGGGAGCATCTGGAGCGCGTCGAATCGATGATCGAAATGTCGGGCGGCAACCCGGACGGCTGAAGCGCCGCCGACTCCCGGCGCGAGCCTGCGGCCGACCAGGTTTGAGCTCGGGCCATTGTTGAAGAAAATATGACTGATACGTGTTACGTTGCGGATACGTGGCAAGGCCTATGCATTGATGTGCCGTGCCACGCTATTTTTTCCATTTGATCAACGACATCAATGCGACTGATGAAGAGGGACAGGAGCTTTCGGGTCCCGAAGCTGCGCGCGCGCAGGCGCGGGGATATGCGCTTGCCATGGCGGCGCAAAGCGTGATCGAATATTCCCGAGTCGACCTTAGCCATCGCATCGACGTTGCAGACCAATCCGGCGAAATCCTGTTCAGCACCAAATTCGGGGACGTGCTTGAGATCGTGACCTGACGGCGGGCGGACGCCAGCTTCGCGAACAGGGGCTCGTTAGCGTTCGGCACAGGCAGACCGATATCCATGATTGGCGCGGACCCGTCGCGCGCGCCGATTTCAGCCCGGCCCACTTGCAGCTCGATCGGTTGGCGCCTCTCTATAAGCTCCGCTAAGGATTTTTTCGCCCGCTTTTCACCCATGTCGGCCGCGTTGGGGTGGGCGGACATCGGAAGTTCCCCGTACGCTCCGCGCAGCCGTAGATGTATCGATCCGGAGGCTTTCGAGCTAGATCATGATCAACAGCTCGTAGGGCGAGGTTCATGTTTCTTATCAATCTGCTGAAATCGCTGGACGAGCTCGTGTACGAGGTCATGTCGTGGCTGGTCTTTTATCCTGTCACCCTCTGGCGCACGATGACGCGGCCCCTGAAAATAATGGATTATTCCGACAAGGAGCTCGGGGACCGAGCGGATCGTCAATATGAGGCTGCGTTAAGCCCTCCGCTCTTTTTGCTGATCACACTCTTTATTTCCCATGGGCTCGAACTGTCATTGGTGGGCGACAGCCCGATCGTACGCGAAACGAGCGGCCTCGCCGGGTTGGTCAATGATGACGGCAGCCTGTTGATGCTGCGCCTGCTCACGTTCAGCATCTTTCCCCTGGTGATGGCCGCCGAGCTCATCGCCTTGCGTCGGTCGCCACTGACCCGCGACAGCCTCCGGCCTGCCTTCTTTGCACAATGTTACGTCGCCGCGCCATTCGCCCTCGCGGTGACGACGGGCGCAACGCTGATCAATTGGCGTCCGGACAGCTGGCTTGCGCATTCCGGCCTGGCGCTGTTTTGCGCGGCGCTCCTCTGGTACGGCACTCTCCAAACCCGGTGGTTTGTGCAGCATCTGCGAACGACCATTTTTCGCGGCTTCCTCGCTGCGAGCCTCGCGATGGTTCTGAGCGTCGCCCTGGTCGCGGCGGTCTTGCTCTTTTTTCGCTGAAGCTCACTTCAGCTGGCCTTGGGCGGGCGTCGCGCAGCCGGATTGAATTCAATCTTGGTGATCCAGATCATGCTGCAACGCAACAAAACTCGTGTAGCACGGTTGTCTTCAGGTCGGATCTTCCGGACCGTCAGCACGCGGGGCTTTCAATGACATTATCGAATTTGCGGGGCGGCTTCCGCCGCCGAGGCGCGGGGATCGGCCACTTTACCGCACCCCAGCCGGCCGTCGACAGGCTTGCCGATCTGACGGTGGCGCAGGACAATCCCGGCAATCTGCGGGGCCGATACTATTTGCCGGCGGGCTTGGCCCGAGGCGCGCCCCTCGTCGTGGTTCTCCACGGCTGCACGCAAAGCGCGGCGATCTACGATCACGGGTCCGGCTGGTCGAGCCTTGCCGACCGGCACGGCTTCGCCTTGCTCTACCCGGAGCAGCAGCGGGCGAACAATATGAACCTATGCTTCAACTGGTATCAGCCGGAGGATGCTGCGCGAGACAGCGGTGAGGCTCGGTCGATCCGGGCCATGATCGACCAGATGGTCAGCACCCATGACCTCGATCCCGCGCGGATCTTCGTGACCGGCCTGTCGGCCGGAGGCGCAATGACTTCGGTCATGCTCGCGGCCTATCCGGAGGTCTTCGCCGCCGGCGCGATCATCGCCGGCCTGCCATTCGGCTGCGCGGACAATCTCGCCGAAGCGCTGGGCGCGATGAGTGCGCCCGGTGGCGCACGTGCCGACATCCTGGGCGGCGCCATACGCGGGGCATCGCCGCATCGCGGGCCTTGGCCGCGCGTCTCTGTCTGGCACGGCAGTGCCGACCGGCTGGTCGTCCCCGGCAATGGCGAGGCGATCGTCCGGCAATGGCGCGACGTGCATGACTTGCCGGCTGCGCCCACGATGGTCGAGGATGTGGACGGCTATCCGCGCCGCGCATGGATGGATGGGGCAGGTCGCGTACTGGTCGAGGATTATGTCGTAACCGGCATGGCCCATGGCACGCCGCTCCGGCCCGGCAGCAAAGAGGGCGAGTCTGGCCAGGCCGGCGCGCATATGCTGGACGTAGGACTGAGTTCGACCGACCGCATCGCCGCTTTCTTCGGCATCGCGCCGGAACCCGCCGCGCGGCAAAGGCGCCCCAATGTGCAGCCGCCGGCCAATGCGGAAAATACCATCCCGGCGAACGATGTCCAAAGCGTGATCGAGAGGGCGCTACGCGCCGCTGGGCTGATGCGCTGATGGATCAGGAGACGGATAAGGCTGCTGAGATGGCGTGTTAGAAGATGAGTTTGGTGCAGCCAACGACCACGAGCAGCCCGATTAGAGCGAGAATGCCGACAATCCATGCAATGATCTTCAATTGATCTCTCCCTTGCGAACCTCAACCGAGCTTGGAGGTGGGTGTTCCGCGAATCTGATCGCTGACATGGATCATGACGATTGCACGGGCCCGAACCTGTCCTGGTGCGTTGAGCTATCGCGCGGCGTCTCCGCCGGCCCGGGCTCGCCCGCTCTCTCCTCAAGGAATCCCGATGCCTTCAAAAGCCAAGCGCGACGCCCGTGTTCCCGCTCCCGTATCCATCGAGAAGGCCGGCAATGGCGGCGAGCTCCATCAGAGCGCAGCCGAGGGGCAGGATCGCCTGACCACGGCCCTCGGCCATATCGTCGGCGACGATCATAACGGTCTCAAGGCTGGACCGCGCGGGCCGACTCTGCTCGAGGATTTCGTGCTCCGGGACAAGCTGACCCATTTCGACCACGAGCGGATTCCGGAGCGCGTCGTTCACGCGCGTGGGACTGCCGCCCACGGCTATTTCGAGCTCACCGACAGCCTCGCCGATCTGACCACCGCTCGCATCCTCGGCGAGGTCGGCGAGCGGACCGAGGTTTTCACCCGTTTCTCCACCGTCGCGGGCAGCCGCGGCTCGGTCGACCTCGCCCGCGATGTCCGCGGCTTCGCCGTTAAATTCTATACGAAGGAGGGAAATTGGGATCTGGTCGGCAACAACATTCCGGTCTTCTTCATCCAGGATCCTATCCGCTTCCCAGACCTCATTCATAGCGTAAAGCCGGAACCCGACCGCGGCTTCCCGCAAGCGCAGACGGCGCACGACACGTTCTGGGACTTCATCGCGATGACCCCGGAATCGATGCACATGGTGATGTGGATCATGTCCGACCGGACGATCCCGCGCTCTTACCGGATGATGGAAGGGTTCGGCGTCCACAGCTTCCGGCTCGTCGACGCCAAGGGCAAGTCCCGCTTCGTGAAGTTCCATTGGCGGCCCAAGCTGGGTCTGCAGTCCGTCGTCTGGGACGAAGCGGTCAAGATCAACGGCGCGGATCCGGATTTCCACCGCCGCGACCTGTGGAATGCCATCGACACGGGCGACTTTCCGGAATGGGAGCTGGCGGTACAGATCTTCGACGACCGGTTCGCGGACCGGTTCGCCTTCGATCATCTCGACGCCACCAAGCTGATCCCTGAAGAAGACGTGCCGCTGCGCGTGATCGGACGAATGGTCCTCGACCGGAATATCGACAATTTCTTCGCCGAGACCGAGCAGGTCGCCTTCTGCACCGAGAATGTGCCGCCCGGGATCGACTTCAGCGACGATCCCATGCTCCATGGCCGCAACTTCTCCTATCGCGACACCCAGCTGATCCGGCTGGGCGGGCCGAACTTCACCCAAATTCCGATCAATCGGCCCCGAGGCTGCCCGGTCATGCACTTCCAGCGCGACGGGCATATGCAGATGGCCGTGCCCAAGGGCCGCGTCTCCTACCAGCCGAGCATGCTCGATCCATCAGGTCCGCGCGAGGATCCGGCCAGGGGCGTGCGCAGCTTCGCCGCGCCGGTCGAAGGGCCGAAGGCGCGCCTGCGCTCGGAGAGCTTCGCCGATCATTACAGCCAGGCCCGCCAGTTCTTCGTCAGCCAGACCGAGCCCGAGCAAAATCATATCGTCAGCGCGCTGGTCTTCGAGCTCAGCAAGGTCGAGACCCAGCCGATCCGCGAGCGCATGCTCCAGCACCTCGCTAACATCGACGCGACCCTAGCGAAGCGGGTGGCGACTGGGCTTGGCGTCGACGGCAAGATCGCGCCGCTCAAGGCCGCGCGGCCCACGCGGACCGACCTGAAACCGTCGCCGCCGCTATCCATCCTCGCCAAGGCCGAGCCGGTGTTCGCGGGACGCCAGGTCGGCTGCCTCGTCACCGATGGCGCGGACGCGGGCCTTGTCGCGGGCCTGCGCAAAGCCGTGGAGGCGGCCGGAGCAAAGTTTCTGGTTATTGCGCCCAAGGTAGGTGGGGCCCTGCTGTCCGACGGGCAGAAGCTCCCGGCCGACTTCCAGCTCGCCGGCGGCCCGTCCGTGCTGTTCGACGCGGTCGCCCTGATCGTGTCGGCTGACGGGGCCGCAACACTCGCCGAGGAGGCAGCGGCGGTTGCCTTTGTCCACGACGCCTTCCAGCATCTCAAGGTGATCGGCCATAGCGAGGAAGCCCAGCTCTTGTTGGACAAGGCTGGAGTGATCCCGGACGCGGGCATCGTCCCGCTCAGCGGCAAGCACGGCGCCTTCGTGGCGGCGGCGCAGGCCGGCCGGATCTGGGACCGCGAGCCTTCGGTGAGGACCATTTTCTAGATGCGGACAATGCCGAAGGCTCGATCCGTACCTCTGTCGTTTTAGCCTCACTTTCAATGTTCAGTTCAAATCGGAGCCGCCTGTCCCATGCACGTCGATGAAGGAACCGCTCTCGCGCTGGAGGCCGAGCTATCGGCGGCGATCGGCCATGCAGAATTTCCGTGCCTGGGCGCCAAATCCGCCTTGGCGCGAGGAATGGTGCGGACCGTAGCGTGCCGCTCGATCGAAAGCGCCTGGGACGATGTACGCATCCATGAGGAGCTGCTCAAATGGTCGGCGGCCTATCGCAAGGATCCGATCGGCCTCCGCAGTCTGGCCATCGTGTTTGAAGGGCCTGACCACCTCGACGAGGAACAGTTTGAAACAGCGATGTGGAAGCGGCTTCAGTCGCTTGCGGACAAGGACGTTTGGCGCGGCCAGCCTTATGATCGCAATGTCAGCGCCAATACGGACGATCCCCTTTTCTCGCTCAGCTTCGGGGGCGCCGCGTTTTTCGTGGTAGGTCTGCATCCGCAGGCCTCGCGTCCCGCGCGGCGCCTTAGCCGGCCCACCCTGGTGTTCAACCTGCACGATCAGTTTGATCGCCTCAGGGGGAACGGTCGGTACGAAGGCATGCGCGCGAAAATCCTGAAGCGAGACGCTGCGCTCGCAGGCACCGTGAATCCGATGCTCGTGCGCCATGGCGAAGCGAGCGAGGCGCGCCAGTATAGCGGGCGTGTGGTCAGCGCGGATTGGCTTTGCCCGTTCCGAGACCCGCGGGCCGCATGAGTGTGATCGAGATCGCGCCGCGCACCGGCGTCGCATTCGTGTTGCGGAAAGGTAAGATTCTGCGGGTGATCGACCCCATCGGCGTGCAGGTTTCGGACTTGCTCGCGTACAACGTCGCCGACGTACGGGAAGCAATCTCTAACGGACGCACGTTCGATCATGAGGAAACGATCTCGCTGACGGCGGGCAACTATCTCTGGTCCAATCGATCAAACCAAATGCTCAAGATCGTCGAGGACAAAGTGGGGCGGCACGATTTCCTGCTGACGCCATGTTCTGAGGCGACCTTCCGCCACTTCTACCCGAATAAACCCCTCCATCGCGGCTGTTTTGGGAACCTGGCCGAGGCGCTGGCGCCCTACGGCATCGAGCCAGACATGATTCCTTGCGCCTTCAATCTCTTCATGAACGTTCCTGTCTCCGCGGACGGACGGCTGCGCGTGGAGCCGCCGATCAGCAGCGCCGGCGACTACATCCGTATGCGCGCCGAGATGGACCTGATTGTCGGACTGACCGCCTGCTCGGCTTACGCGTCGAACGGCGGCAGCTTCAAACCCATTCATTACGAAATCGAGGAGGGCGCAGGATGATCAATGGGTCCCTCAATCACGCCATGTCAGGCTCGGACCATCGGCTGGCGGTCAGCTATGTCCTGCCCATCGCCGCCCGGACATCGCAGGCGCGCCCCTTGTCGGGTTATCTCCGGAGGCTTGGCCGGATTGTGGACGATGTGATCGTGGTCGACGGCTCCCCGCAAGAGACATTCGATGCCCATGCGCTGGCCTGGTCAGGGTTGGTTCGTCATCTCCGCCCGGCCACCAAAACCACGAATGGCAAGGTGGCTGGAGTGATGACGGGCGTTCACGCTGCACGCCATGACGAAGTGATCGTTGCGGACGACGATGTTCGCTATCGGCGCACGGAGTTGGTCCGGATGCTGGCGTTGTTGCAATCGCACGATGTGGTGCGGCCACAGAATTTCTTCCATCCTCTCCCGTGGCACGCGCGCTGGGATACCGCCCGTACCTTGCTCAATCGACTGGGCGACGGCGACTGGCCCGGTACGCTGGGGGTTCGACGCTCCATGCTGTTGGCGGCTGGCGGCTATTCGGGCGAAGTCCTGTTCGAGAATTTGGAATTGGTCCGCACGATGCGGGCGGCTGGAGGACGGGAAGCAGTGCCGCTCGATCTCTTCGTTGCGCGGCGACCACCAGACTCTGGCCACTTTCTGTCGCAACGGCCTCGTCAGGCCTATGACGAATGGGCGCGGCCGGTTCGCTTTGCTGCGCAATTGGCGCTGCTGCCTGCGGGCATCCTGATCGGCCGGCATGGTCCAGGCTGGCTACTGGCGGCCATGGCCGGCACGATAGTGGCTGCAGAGATAGGGCGTCGGAAGGGGGGCGGGCAGGCCGTTTTCCCGCCTAGCAGCGCCTTGTGGGCACCAGCCTGGCTTGCCGAGCGGGCGGTCACATCGTGGATGGCTCTGGGTATGCGACTGCTTGGCGGCGTGCGCTATCGGGACACGCGTCTCAGATATGCCGCCACGCCGCAACGCGTGCTCGCAGCCGAGACGGAAAGAGGTGTGCATCCTGGATGAGTGGGTGCGAAAACGGGTCAGTGTCGCTGGCCCTCGGTGACATCACCGACTTACATTCCGGTTGCGGCGCACCATATACATGGAAGCCCGGCAGTGAAGTTGCTGACCGGACAAGCGTCTCACTTCAATTGGAAATCGTTCGATTGGGAGCCCCGGGACGGGAAGCCCGTGCTGACCGTCCGGTCCGCGCGCCGAGGAGACGTGCATGATCGCCTATTTCATCCTGGTTCACCGCTATCCCGAGCAGTTCAAGCGGATGTTCCGCGCCATTTACCTCCCCGGCAATTCTTATGTCGTGCATGTCGATAAGAGCTCCGGCGTGGCTCTAGAGGCGGACGTCCGGGCCTTCCTCGCGCCATATCAGGGCGTCGACATGATCGCATCCCGCAAGGCGCTCTGGGGCGGCTACAGCCTCGTCGACGCCGAACTCCGTGGCATGGCGCGTTTGCTCGATATGAACCCGGATTGGACTCACTTCATCAATCTGAGCGGACAGGATTTTCCGCTAAAATCCCAGGCCTACGCGCGCGACTTCCTCGCCGCCAATCCGGGCCGGCAGTTCATCCGTTTCGCCGACCAGGCGCAGGTGCGGCCGGACACGATGGAACGGGTCGGCCATTATGCTCTCGAAGCAATGGGTCGCATGTTCCGCACCCGCGTCGGTCGTCCCTATCTCGCGGGTGCGCGGCCTTATATCGGCACGCAATGGAAAGCCGTTACGCGGGCCTTCTGCGATTTCGTCTGCCACGACACGCAAACGGAAAGGTTCAAGTCCTTTTACAGGAAGAGCTTCATTCCCGACGAGGGCTTCTTTCAAAGCGCGATGCTGAACACGCGCGGCCATGGGGAAATTGTGAATGACGACTTGCGCATGATCGACTGGGTGCCGGACGGCCACGGTGAACTCCGCCCGCACGTCTTCACGGTCGCCGACGCGCTCCGGCTCAAGTCCAGCACCGCGCTGTTCGCCCGCAAGTTCGACGCTCTCGAGGATGCCCAAATCCTGGATCTTCTGGAGGCGCACATCGCTACGCCGCAGCCCTTCTTTTTCCGTGCGGAAGATGAGTCAAATGCGGGTGCGCCAAAGCTCGATCCATCTTGTCGAGTCGGAACCACTTCCCTGGCCGAATTGCCCTTCGCGCCTGCTCTTCATCATTCTGACCGTTGAGACAACGACGCAGATGCCCGAACCTCCCTCCAAAGCTGACAGTCCGCTTTCGGCCAAATGAGGACCAACCGGTCGCAGTCCAATCCAATATATCTTTTCGTGTAGACCCTAATCACAGAAAACGTCGGAATCGTCGCCGTCTACATGGCCCGGGCGACGCGGAAGCCGAGGCTCGGTGATCTCATACCGGGATAGACATAACCTCGCGCGGCTGATCTGACACTCACAGGATCGCTGACGAACGATCCTCCCCGGATGACGCGCGTCGCACAGTTCGGCGTCACCACCGCGCTGCCGTCCCTCGGTGCTCCGAAATAGCCGACGTCGTGACAGTCCAGCACCCATTCGGCGACGTTGCCGTGCATGTCGTGAAGTCCGAAGGCATTGGGCGGGAAGCCGCCGACCGGCACGGGCTGATCAAACTGACCCAGGATGTTCGCGTCGTCGCTGATCAAGGCGTCCCCGGTGTTCCACGGGGTGATGGTGCCTGCCCGCGCGGCATATTCCCACTCGGCTTCTGACGGCAGAAAATAACGCTGCCCGGTCCTGCGGCTCAGCCAGTCGACATATATGCGGGCCGACGCCCAGCTGACATTGACCACCGGCCTTCGGCCCTCGCCCCGGCCAGTCGCCCGCGCATGCGCACAGGCGTCGTCGGCGACGCAGGCATTCCATTCGTCGAACGTCACTTCGTATTTGCCCATCGCGAAGGCGCGCGCGAAGGTGACCTCGTGCACCGGACCTTCGTGAGGTCGTCGACCTTCCTCGGTCGACATCGAGCCCATCATGAAGCTGCCCGCCGGGAGCACCACCATCTCGGGACAGGAATCGCAATCGCGAAAGGCTTGGCCTTGGCCATGGGCGCCCGGCGTGGCCGCGGTCGATGTCGAGGCGGTCTCACCGCGTGCCTCGGCCTCGTAGCTGGACGCCTGATTAAACAGCTGTCGCGAGGGTGCCGGGTTGGGCTGATTCGACCGCGCGATCCGCGCGGACAGTGACCATGACCCCCGCCCGGTCGGACTGAAGCCGACGCGGACCGTATATGGCCCACCGCCGGCGACAAAGGAATGATCGTTCCCCCTCAGAAAGTAGCCGTCGGCCGGCTGGCTGCTCTGCACAGGGACCGGGCTCGTCAGACGCGACGGTCCGCACATCTCATCATAGCCGATCTTCACTTCCGCCGGATGGCTGGTGTCCGAGTTCTGATAGGAAATGACCCACTCCTGCCCGGGCAGCGTATCGATCTGGAAGCACCGATAGCCCTGCGGGTTCGAGGCAATTCGCACTGTCACGCCCGGCGAAAGCTGAGGGAGCGACGATTGGTGAGCGAGAGCCAGCGTCGGTTGCATAAAGACCGACCAGAGGGTCAGAGTCAGGGCTGCAGGCTTGATCCTGTTGCGCCCCGGCAAACCGCCTAGGCCGTACCTCATGCGGCGCTTTCCGAGTTGGGCCGACCCGCCCAAACGCCGTTCGTCTGCCTTGATTACGGACCGCGAGTATCGGCTTGGCGCAACCTCGTGGCTACGGATCCAGTAGTCCCCATGCTCCATCGATCCCTCCCCTAATTCCTGCAGTAGCCGCTCGTCGTCGCCGGGCAGCGAAAGGTCTGCCGCGAAGGGATGGTGAGGCCGAAATGCGCCGCCTGATCGATATTGGGCGACCCCGAGCGGCGCGGATTGATGCCATAGCCGCAGCCCCAGACCCGATTGTTCCCATATGTGCCGAGGTCGCGCGCGGTGCGGTTGCTGTTGTTGCCGCACGCCTGGTTCATAGTCGAAGCTTCGTTCGGTCGCCCTGCAACGCTCGTAAAGGGGCCATGGCAGGCGCTTGCGCCGAAAAGGCCTGCGCGATCCTCATCGAGCGGGCAGACGACCACCCCCTCCAGCATGGCGATCATTTCGACCTGGGGCGGGTCCGGGGTGCGGCGATTGCCGGCGCTACGGGTTCCCCCGGACGAGGATGTCTGCGCTGCCGCCTGCTGCTGCCGGGCCGCCCGCATACGTTGCTGGGCGGCCGCCATATTCTGCTGGGCCACGCGACGCTGTTCGGCTGTGCGCGCCTGTGCCTCGGCCACCCGTGCGCGCTCCGCATCCTGACGCGCCCGATACTCGGCCTCCATGTCGCGAATCCGCTGATTGTGGGCTTGGTCGATGCGGGCCGCTTCATTGGCCTGCCGGATGCCGTCGTTGAAGCCCTGCCGGAAGCCGCCGACGATCAGCGCGCCGACGTCGGGCTGGTTCGCCTGCATCGCCGCGATTTCGGCCGCCTGCCGCTCGTTGGCGATGCGCGCCTCCTCCTCAGCGCGGGCCTGCGCTTCCTGTTGACGGCGGCGGTCCTCGGCCTGCTCGGCGAGCTGCGCATTACGTTGCTCGACCTGTGCGAGCATCAGCTGGCGGCGTGCCGACAGCGGTACTCCTGAAGGCGGGGGTGGAGGAGCGCTTGCTGCGGTTTCAATCGGGGGCGCCATTGTTTCCGAACCGGCAGCGACCTCGGCCCCATTCCGGCGCGCGGTGAGGACGAACCGGCCGCCGCCGGCACCGGCGGGGCGCATGACCAGAATTAGATAGCGCCCGCCCGCCGCAGGCAGCGACAATTCGACGGGCTGCGCGCCCGTCCACGCGCGGCGCGCCTGCACCGCATTGGCATTGCAGAGAGCACCACGGGCGACCCGCACCTCGCCGTCGAAACCGGTCGGGCGCAGTGTGATGGCGAGGTCCTCCCCGGGCCGGGTGGCGATGGCATAGCAGCCGACCAAGCCTGCCTCGCCCGGCGTCGCGGCGGAACCGGCCACCTCGCGACCACTCTCGAGCGCCACAGGTGGGGGGCCGGTCTGCGCGACCGCCGCGGCGCCCGAGATCAGCGCGAGTAGTCCCAGTCGCCGAACCCGCACGATTTCCTCCCCGGAGCCTGTCCTCGGCCGCGCCGAGGCGACCGGCTGTGAGACCATTGAGCAATATCCTGCCGACGGGCAGTGCGATTTGCAACATAAGGAAATCCATAGATTGCGTTTCCTCGGCTTGATCTCCGGGCCCGCCTTGTCGCAAGCTCGCTTTGTCCGGATCGGCGGGGAGAGTCGCGGGAATGAATCCGCGCCAGCATTGCCAGGAGATCATCGCCGCCATAGGCGCGGCCGAGACGGTGGAAGCGCGCTGGCCCATCGTCGCCCGGCTGCTCGGCCATATGGGCATCGACCAGATCAATTACGGCACATTCGGAACCGGCGACCGCGAGACGGCGGACGTGCGCTTCCTGTCGACGATGCGACCCGACTGGATCGCCTATTATGGCGACAAAAGGCTCGATCTCGACGATCCTCACGTCACCCTGGTCCGCCACAACAATCTCACGCCCTATCGCTGGAGCGAGGAGGCGGTGCGCCGGCTCGACGCCGGCCGCGCCAAGGACGTAGCGCAATTGTCCGCCGAGGCCGGGCTGCGCTCGCAGTGGCAGGTGACGCTGCCGGATATGGACGGATCGCCCGTCCCCGTTGCAGGTATGGCGCTCGGCTCATCGCTGCCGGCGCGCGATTTCGCCGGTATCCTGGAAGGCAACGAGGCGGCGCTCGTCACCATCGCCCACCTTTTCCACCATTGCTCGATCCGCGAGGTTCGGCGTGCCCATGCCGGCGTGCCGCGGCTCTCTCCCCGCGAACGGGACGCCCTCACCTTCGTCGCGGACGGGCGCCGGATCGACCGGATCGCCGGGTTGATGGGGCTAGCCCGCGTCACCGTCGAGATGCACCTGCGGGGCGCGCGGCGCAAGCTCAAAGCCCGCACTCTGCCCGAAGCCGTGGCCAAGGCGATTCATTTTGGAGAGCTCAAGCTCGGTTACTAGTCTGGCCTTGGCCATCGCCGACGCACGGCCCCTTCATCGTCTAAGGGTTCACAATGGATAGTCAGCTGAACGGCCGGCTTTCCCACTCCTGCGCTCAAAAGCCGTCCGTCCGCTATCGGCCACATCCGGTCAGGCGGGCCCGCGCCATTTTAGAAATAATTCGCATGGCGACGATCACCCTATGGCAGTTATTCGAGGGCCTGCTAGGAAATGGAGGCATTTCGCTCGTAAAAAGGGACAGGCGGAGTCAGGCCAGATCCAATCTGGGGCAGCGCTTGGTGCCGACACCATCTACCTTGAGCGCTCCGCGGCGGCGATGAATAATGGTGCTAGCAGCGCTGCCCATTTCTCCTGCTGGTCCGACGCCGCCAGTAGATCCTGCCTGATCTCGATTTCGGCATAGCGGCGGCGGGAGGGAAACGCGTGGAGGGGCACGGTGTAGTCGATCCCATCCATCGCATAAGGTTGGTTGTCCCCGATCGTGAGATCGCCTTGTGCCGCGAGGAGGTTCAGCATCGAGATGGCGAAGCTGGTGTCTCCATCGGAATGGAGCACACCCGCGTGCCAAGGGCGTGCGATGCCTCCAATCGCCGGGGTGAAGCTATGTAATGAAATCAGGATGGTATCGAGGCCGGCGTAATCGCGCCGCGCTAGTTCCCCCGCGATAGCGGCCTGGTAAGGCGCCTGTATTGCGCACTCGCGCATGGCCCGATCAGACTGGCTAAGATCGCAATTTGCCGGGATCGAGGTGCCGTCGCTCGTGGCCGGAATCGCATCGGGCGCCTGCGGATCGCGATTGCAATCGATCACGAGCCGCGAATAGCTCTGGCGAATGAAAACAGCGTCGAGCGCCTCTGAAAGGCGTTCGCCGAGGGCCGCGATGCCGATGTCCCAGGCGATATGACGCGTCATTTCCGCATCTGTCAGCCCGAGCGATCTCAGAGCCGACGGCACCGCGTTCCCGGCATGGTCGCCAATCAGGAGGAACGGCGAGGCGCCATCGGGGTTGATTGCGCGAACCGGCGGCGGATCGTCCGCCGAAAGCAGCGTTTGGCTCGAATGGCTGTTCATGCGACGGATGCCCGATGCCCTTTCTCACATTGTCCCACGTGACCACCTACACCTACCGCCAGCCAGTCTCCTTTGGCGAGCACCGGATTATGGTGCGACCGCGGGAGAGCTATGACCAGCATCTCATCGAGGCCAGGCTCGATATTGATCCCGAGCCGATGGAGTTGCGCTGGCTGCAGGACGTATTCGGTAATTCCGTCGCCATCGCGACCTTCGATCGCCGGGCGAAGACTATGGTCATCGATAGCAAATTGCGGGTCCAGCACAGTCCGGCGGAGTTGTCCGAAGTTCATATAGAGGACTATGCCCGCCTCTACCCATTCACCTATTCGTCGGAAGAAATGCCCGACCTGCTGCGCTCGATCGAGAGGCAGCACCTCGACCCGCATCGCGAAATCGACAGCTGGGCACGCCGCTTCGTCAATCCCTCGGGCCAGACCGACACGCTCGCGATGCTCTCCGAGATGACGGCGGCGATCAAGCGCGAGTTCACTTATGTCTCTCGACCGGAGAAAGGGACGCAGACGCCGATCGACACGCTGATGCGCCGCAAAGGCACCTGTCGTGATTATGCCATGCTGATGATCGAGGCAGCCCGCGCACTCGGCTTCGCAGCGCGTTTCGTCTCGGGTTACCTCTATAGCCCCACGACGCGCGACGAGCATGTGGGGGGCGGCAACACCCATGCGTGGGTTCGCGTCTATCTCCCGGGATCAGGCTGGGTCGAGTTCGATCCGACCAACGGCATCGTCGGCAGTCGCGGTTTGATCCGGGTCGCCGTCGCGCGCGACATCTACCAGGCCGTCCCGATTTCGGGGACCTGGAGCGGATTTCCCGGAAGTTTCAAAGATATGAGCGTCGTCGTCGACATCTCCGTCGATGAGCGCGTTTCGGACCGTTATCCGAAAACGGGCACCGGACAAGGGAACAGATAAGGATGCTGATCAGAGCGGGCTACGAGATACGTTACGAGGCGGAAACAGCGACCCCTATGATGGCGATGCTCAGCGTCCATCCGTCGCGCAACAAGGACTTGGTCACCCCCCACCGCATCGTCGCGGCACCCGATGTGCCGATGTACGACTATCTCGACGCCTTCGGGAATGTCTGCAGCCGGGTAACGATACCGGCAGGCGGACTGACCCTGAGCTGCGACTTCACCGTGGAAGACAGCGGCGCGCCCGACCCGGTGACGCTGGACGCCGCCCAGCTTCCGGTCGAGGAGCTGCCCGACGACGTGCTGATCTTTCTGCTGGGCAGCCGCTATTGCGAGACCGACAGGCTGTCGGATACCGCCTGGTCGCGTTTCGGCCATATCCAGCCTGGCTGGGAGCGCGTGCAGGCGATCGTCGATTTCACCCATAACCATGTCGAATTTGGCTATCATTTCGCGCGCCCCACCAAGACCGCCTGGGACGCACATCAAGAGCAGCAGGGGGTTTGCCGGGATTTCGCACATCTGGCGATTACATTGTGCCGCTGCATGAACATCCCGGCGCGTTATTGCACCGGCTATCTTGGCGACATCGGCATCCCCCCGGTGGATGCGCCGATGGATTTTTCGGCCTGGTTCGAAGTCTATCTGGGTGACGCCTGGCACACGTTCGACGCGCGCCACAATCGTCCGCGAATCGGACGGATATTAATGGCGCGCGGCCGCGATGCGACCGACACGGCCCTGACCACCACCTTTGGCTCGGCCCGGCTCGCCGGGTTCGACGTGCATACCGACGAGGTTCCTCCCGTTGACTGACACGCTCATGCGCGACCCGCTGCTCGACGAAAGCGCGCTGCCGTTCGCGGCACCCGATTTCGCGCGTATCACGCCCGATCTGTTTCTGCCCGCCTTTGAACAGGGCATCGCAGAAGCGGCGGAGGAGATTGAGCGGATCGCCGGCGATCCCGCGGAGCCAACCTTTGCCAATACGCTGGAGGCGATGGAACGGGCCGGCGCGCGACTGTCGCGTACCCGCCGTATCTTCTGGACCATCTCCTCGGCCCAGTCCGACGCCGCGATTCGCGAGATCGAGCCAGCGGTGTCGGAAATGCTGACGCGGCATGGCATCGCCGTTTCATATAATGCGGGCCTGTTCGCCCGCGTGCGGTCATTGTGGGAGAGAAAAGCGTCGCTTGACCTCGACGAAGCGCAGGAGCGGCTGCTCCGCGACAGCTATCGCGGGTTCGTGGATGGCGGCGCCAACCTCGACGAGGCCCGGAAGATGCGTTTCGCGGAAATCACGAAGGAGCTGTCGGCGCTTTCGACGCGTTTCGGGCAGAACGTGCTCGCTGCCGCCGCCGCCTGGGAAATGCTGCTCGACGAGGGCGATCTCGATGGCCTGCCCGGGACGATGCGCGCCGCCGCCGCGCGCCGCGCCGAAGCGTGGGGCTATAAGGGGCGCTATCTGCTGACCCTTGACCGCGGCGATGCCGAGGGGCTGCTTACCTTCTCACGGCGGCGAGACTTACGCGAACTCATGTGGCGTGCCTTTACGACGCGAAATGACGGCGGAGAGCACAATAACAATGCGATCGTCGATCGCATGCTCGAGCTGCGTCACGAGCGCGCGCGATTGCTCGGCTATGCGAACTATGCGGAATATGCGCTGTCGGACAGCATGGCGAAGACACCGGACGCGGCAATGGGGCTGCTGATGCGGGTCTGGCACCCGGCGCTGCAGCAGGCCGCGGAGGAGCAGGCCGTGTTGGAACGCCTCGCCGCAGCCGATGGGAGCTTTGCCTTCGCGCCGTGGGACTGGAGATTCTACGCCGAGCGGGTGCGGCTGGAGCGCTACGCGCTGGATGGCGGCGAGGTGAAGCGACACCTGACGCTCGAGCGCGTCCTTGAGGCGGCCTTTTCCACCGCGGGCCGTCTGTACGGGCTGCGCTTTCAACACCGGCCGGACTTGGCGGGATGGCATGCGGACGTACGTGTCTGGGCGGCGTCGGAGGCGGACGGGACACCGCTGGGCCTGCTCTACACCGACTATTTCGCGCGCGCCGAGAAGCACGGCGGCGCATGGATGGGCTCTCTTCGCGTCCAGGAAAAGCTGGACGGACCGGTACCGCCCATCGTCTACTTGGTCGCCAATTTCGCGAAGTCGCCTGCCGGTGCCGATACGGGCCTCTCGATCGATGAGGCGCGGACACTGTTTCACGAATTCGGGCACGCGCTCCATGCCTTGCTGTCTGACGTCACCTATCCGAGCCAGGCCGGTACCGCGGTGGCGCGAGACTTTGTCGAGTTTCCGAGCAAGTTCATGGAGCATTGGATCGTCGCGCGCGAAACGCTCGAGGAACTAGGACTTCCAGAGGAGCTGATCGCCGCGATCGGCCATGCCGACGATTTCGGCCAGGGTTTCGCGACGATCGAATTCCTCGCCTCGGCAATCGTCGATCTCGAACTTCACCGCAGCAGCACGTCCGAACCTGACGCGAAGGCAATTGCGAACCGCAACCTGGCGGAGATCGGCATGCCGTCCACGATCGCCCCGCGCCATGGCCTGACGCATTTCACCCATGTCTTCGACGGGGGTTATGCGGGCGCCTATTACAGCTATCTCTGGTCCGAAGTGCTGGACGCCGATGCGTTCGAGGCCTTCACGGCCTCCGGCGACATTTTCGATCGCGCGCTCGCCGGCCGGTTCCGCCGCGAGATTCTGGCGCCGGGGAACACCCGGGATCCGGCGGTTTCGTTCGCCGCCTTCCGGGGTCGCGATCCGGACGAAGGCGCGCTGCTGCGCGACCGCCAACTGGCTTAAGGCGCTTTTGGCACGATCATCCCCAGACGATCCTCGTCCGTATAGACCTGGAAGCGGGTGAGCTTCGCGCGGCCAAAGGTGTTGGTCAGCGCGACATCGGTGGCGTCGCGACCGCGGGCCATGACGATCCGGCCCTTGCGCGGATAATTGTGGCGCGCATCGAAGACGTACCACCGGCCGTCGAGCCAGGCTTCGAACCAGGCCGAGAAATCCATGTCGCCGACCAGTTCGGGCAGGTCCATATCGCCCATATAGCCGGTGCAATAACGCGCGGGCACGTTCATGCAGCGGCTCAGAGCGATGGCGAGATGGGCATAATCGCGGCACACGCCAACCCGCTCCTCATGCGCGTCCCATGCCGTCTTGTCGGAGCGCGCGGACTTGTAGTCGAAGCGGATGCGCTCGTGGGTATAGGTGACAATCGCCTGCACGCGCTCCCAGCCAGGCTGGATATGGCCGAAATTCGCCCATGCGATCTCGGAGAGCCGGTCCGTCTCGCAATAGCGGCTGCCAAGCAGGTAAAGCATGGCCTCGTCGGGCAGCTCCTCGATCGGCTGCTGCCTGGCGCCGGGCGCGACTTCGTCCGGCAGAAACGGATCCTCGATCACGAAGCCACAGGAGATCGTGATCCCGCCGGCCGGAATGGTCAGCCGGGTACAGACGTTTCCGAAGGAATCGAGATAATCGTACACCGGCACGTCAGGCGTCGTCATGATCCGCTGCGCTGTCCGCAAATCCTTGTTGCGCGACGGATGCACGCTGAGATTGGCGAGTGCCGGGACGGAGTGGTCTGCGGAGAAGCCGATATCGTAGCCGGCGCGAATGAGCATATTTCTGAACTTTCAGGTTGTGTGACAGCGACAACCTGATCGGGGTCACGAGCAGGGGGCGGAGCCATCCGGAAGGTCGCCCCAAGATAGCTGCCAGCATAGCATGTTGTTATGCTGGCAGCTATCTTTAGAGCGGATCAAGCCAGATCGCGCCCTTGGCGATGCCGCAGATGCAGGGGGGAAAGCCCGACGTCTGGGCTTCAACAGGGTCGCGGGCGCACCTGCGCATCCAACGGCGGCTTTTCCAAAATGCGTCCCCAAACCCGTCAGACCGCTTTCGGCCAAGTTTAGTCAGGCCGCTACGGGCTCAAAGATACCTTATTTGCTACGCGCCAACGCGCGCTGGCTACGATGATCGCGTTCCGACTCGGAATTCGCGCTATTGAGCGCCGCAGGCGCGGGACGCCGGCAGTCTCGTCTCGCCACTCAGATTTCGAGCAGAGTGGAGCCGGCCCTGAACTTGATAAAGGGGCCCGATCAACGGCGTCACCGCAGACGACACCGCATCGCCATACGTCAGAAGTGTCATCCACCGACCGTAAAGACAGCGGCATCCCCATGCATATCTAAAGGAACCGAACCCAGCCTCCACCGGCGAGTTCACGCGCGGCCCGCACCAGGCGCTGGGCCTGCGAGCGCAGGCTCGCCGCATCGATCCGCCAGCGCGGCGCGCCAGCCGCTCCACCGAGCAGGCCCGCGGCAATGTCGCGCTGGGACATGCCGGCGGCGAGCGCGTCATGGGCGCGCAGCGCCATGATCCAGCGCCGCGCTTTCGGCTCGGACGGATGCAGGCTCCGCGAGAAGGATCCAGTGTCGACCAGCGCCAGCAGGCGGCGCAATGACAGCAATGGCCTTTTCACAGACTGGAGACCCACCAGCCGATAGCGCAATTCGACCGGACCGTGCCGGCCGCTGCCCTCCTCCAGGTCCAGCCGGATCGAGTGCAGGCCGTCGCTCAGCAGCCAATGCTCGCCCGAGCCGGCACATCCGGAAAAGGCCTCCGCCATCGGGAGCGACAGGAGATCGACGGCGTCTGCGGACATTCTCGATGGCCTTGCGCGGGCCAGCATGACCAGGCGGTGCCGCTGCCGGCTCCAATATGGCCGCGCCCGCGGCGCGGCGAGGTCCGGATCCTCGAAGCGATGCAGCCCCCAGGGCGATGCACCCGTCTCGCCGCCGCGCGCCGCCGCGGCGCGATAAAGAGGGTCCCGGCGCAGCCATTCCCAGGCGAAGACCGACCGGTCGGCGTCCAGGAGCGGCGCATAAGCCGCCGCCTCCCGCCAATCCGCTGCTGGTCCGGCCCGTCCCATGAGCCGAGACAAGCCAAGGACGGGGCGCTAGCCCATTCCCCTGTCCGGGGGAATGGCCTCGTCGAAGCTGACCAAAGCGTCCCGCAGCCCGCAGGCGACCAGCTGCGCCCGGCTGACCACATCATAAGCGGCGCGAGCGCGCTTCACATATTGATGGGCCGTCTCGACGCTGATCCCCAGGATCACCGATATCTCCCAGTCCGTCTTTCCAGCCGCCAGCAGCTTCACGCATTGCAGCTCCCGCCGGCTGAGATGAGGGCAGCGCGACGCCGCCGGGTAGCCATGGATCCGGCGCGCGGCACGGAACGCATGCGCGCCGATCTGCTCGGCGCTGAGCAGGCGCTCGGTCGGCAATTCCGCGCCAGTGCGCATCGCGAAGGAGCAGGAGCCGATGGGCTCGCCCGGCACGTTCACCGGGATCGTGAAGCCATCGCCAATGCCGAAGTGCCGGCTGCGCTCCAGGAGCGCCCTCCCGTCCCGCCCGATCGTCACCAGGTCGGGAAGCTCGAACCAGGCGAAGCCGATATTGGTGCGCAGGCAAGCATGATGGACCGGATCGCAGCCGAGCCAGCCGCGCGCTTCAAGCTCCGTCTCCCAGCCGCCCGGATAGGTGTCGATCCGGATCAGAGCGCGCCCCGCCCCCGCGCGCGCGCCAAGGCTGGCATGATGAAGCAATGCGAAATGATCGAAGCCGAGCCGCGCCGACACATCGGCCAACAGAGCGCCCAACGCCTCCTTCGTCGCGCAGCGCGCCGCCCGCGCTTCGAAATAATCGATCAGGCGCGCGAACGGCATCCGCACTTTCCACGCAAAACAATGAACAAGACTGAGCCGATCGGTCCGATATGGACTATCATGGATCATATTCCGCCAAATAAATTCAAAATAACAAGCATGTATATGAGCCAGCTCGGTTGGCACGGCTCCGTTGAGCAGTTAGGCTATAGGCCGACCTTGACGTCGCGCACTGGAGGCTTGAGACCCGTTCGTTGCGCCCAGAGAGCGAGGACGGGGGCTGTCGGCGGCTTGGAGCGCCGCTCCGGACACGCCAGTACGGGAGTGAATGCCGAGGTTCCTTCGCGCGCAAGCCTATCTGAGCGACGTGGGCAAGACCGGCACGGAGGCCGAGCTCACCGAGACCCTGGCCGGCATCACGAGCGAACTGGGCTTCTCCTATTTCGCGCTGACACATCATGTCGATGTCAGGCGCGCGAAGCAGGCGCCCATCCGCCTGAACAATTATCCGCGCGAATGGGTGGAATATTATGACGCCAATGCGCTGGGCGTTTCCGATCCGGTCCATCGCGCCGCCCATGTCACCAGCGTCGGCTTCGTCTGGTCGGAAATACCCCGGATGATCGCGATGACCCCGGCCGACCATGAGATCCTCGGGCGGGGCGACGCCCAGGGGATCGGCAATGGCTTCACCGTCCCCGCCAATGTCCCCGGAGAATCGAACGGCTCCTGCTCGTTCGCCAATCCCAAGGGCAAGGCGCTGCGCGAGGAGGATCTTCCGATCGCGCAGCTGGTCGGCGCCTTCGCCTTCGAGGCGGCGCGCAGGCTGTGGCGCATCCGCGACCCGCTGGACGGCCAGCTGCCCCGGCTGACCGACCGCCAGCGCGACTGCGTCCTGTGGGTCGCGCGCGGCAAGTCCGACTGGGAGATAAGCCGCATTCTCGGGATCAAGGAGGATACGGTGGCCCGCCACCTCAAACAGGCCCGGGAGAGATATGGGGTCGGCAAAAGGACAATGCTCGCGGTCCAGGCGCTGTTCGAGGGGTCGATCAGCTTCACCGACGTCCTGAAGCGCTGACCATTCCCTTTTCCGGGAATGGCGCCCCGGACCGGCCGCCCGCCATCAAGACCATGTCATCCATCAGGAGTAGGACATGGCCAGCTTCGCACATGATATCCCCGCCACGCTCGCGCATCCCGCGCTTCGCGAGATGTTCGCCGCACGCAAGGAGGTGTTCATCGACCTTCTCGGCTGGGACGTCCCGGTCATCGAGGGCCGCTACGAGATCGACCAGTTCGACGATGGCGACGCCACCTATCTGATCGTGCCGGACGCGCAGGGCGGCCATGCCGGCTCGGCCCGGCTTCTCGCCACGACGCGGCCCCATATCCTCGACAGCCTGTTTCCGCAGCTCTGCGCCGTGACCCTGCCCCGCGGGCCCGACATATTCGAGATCACCCGCTTCTGCCTTGCCCGCTCGCAAGGCGCCAAGGCACGGCTCGAGACACGCAACCGCCTCGTCTCCGGCCTGGTGGACCATGCGCTCGACCATGGCATCCGCACCTATACCGGTGTCGCCGAGCTTGGCTGGCTGCAGCAGATCCTCGCCTTCGGCTGGGATTGCCGCCCGCTCGGCCTGCCGGTGCGCCTCGGCGGCAGGATGCTCGGCGCGCTGCGGATCGACATCACGCGGGAGACGCCGGCAAGCCTGTTCGCCAATGGCATCTACGTGCCGGCGAACCTGCAGCGTCTCCAAACGCTCGAAGCCGCGTGAACGGGAGCCTGGACATGTCCTACGAAACCGAGCTCGCCCGCGCGACCGCCTATTGGACCGCGAAGCTGCTCCACCGGGGCTATTGCGTGATCCCGGACCTCCTGCCGGCCGACGAGGTCGCCGCGCTCGATGCCGACCTCGCGGCGGATTTCGAGGAGACGCCATTCTGCGCGGGGCGCTTCTATGGCGAGCGCACGAAAAGGTTCGGCCGCATCCTCGCCCGCTCGCGCCGTGCCAGCCTGCTGGTCGAGCATGACCTGGTGCTCGCTATCGTCGAGCAGATACTCTCGCCATATTGCGACAATTTCCAGCTGAACCTGACCCAGGCGACAGCCGTCCATCCCGGCGCGCTCGCCCAGATGCCCCATCGCGACCAGGACATGTGGGGCGGTCCGGTCGGCGAGATCGAATATCTGGTGAACGTCATATGGCCGCTGACCCCGTTCACGCGCGCCAACGGCGCCACCCGCATCTGGCCGGAAAGCCACGGCCACCGCATCCATATGACCGATAGCGAGGATTGGGAGCAGCCCGAGATCCTGCCAGGCGCCGCGCTCCTGTTCCTCGGCTCCACCCTTCACGCGGCGGGTGCAAATCGGTCGCAGGAAGTGCGGCGGGGAATGATCGCCGGCTACAGTCTCGGCTGGCTCAAATCCTATGAGAACCAGTTCCTGGCCTATCCTCCCGAGATCGCGCGCACCTTTCCGCCCGAGCTCGCCGCGCTCGTCGGCTATCGGCAGCACCGGCCGAACCTCGGCAATTTCGAGGGGCAATGTCCGTCCGTCCTGCTTGACCGGCATCCGCCTGGACGGCTCGCGGCGACCGACGCGCTGCGCCCGGACCAGGTCGAAGCCGTCGATGCGCATGCCGCCGGGGAGCGGCGCGCGACGGCGGCCTGAGGCGGACGCGGCAGCGCGATGAGCCCCGGTCCCACTTTCGATCGCGTCTACCTGGCCCTCAAGGAGCAGCTGACGGGCGGACGCTACGCGCCCGGCGATCATCTCGAGCCCGTCCTCATCGGCGAGGAATTGCATGCCAGCATCACCCCGGTGCGCGACGCCCTCCACCGGCTCGTCGGCGAGCGGCTGGCGGAGGCGCCGCGCAATGACGGATTCAGGTCCCCGCTGCTGACGGAATTCGGGCTGAGGAACCTCTACAGCTACAATGCCGATCTGCTGCTGCTCGCGCTCAGGCATTCCCGGCCCCGATGGTCCGTCCCGGATCCGCCCGCCATCCCCGACGGGGATCCCGCCGCCAGCCTGTTCGTGGCGATCGGTGGCCTGTCGACGAATGCCGAGCATCGCGACGCGCTCATGTCGACCCTCGCCCGGCTGGGCCCAGCGCGCGCGGCGGAGCCACTCGTTCTCGAGCAGCCGGAGGGGGAGATCGAATATCTCCGCAAGGCGCTTGCCGGCGACGATCCGGCCGACTCGCGCCGCGCGGTGGCCGCTTATCATCGCCGGCGGGTTCGCGCCGCGCCGCTCGTCCTCGAAGCGATGTACCGGCGGCCGCGACCGGACTGACCAGCAGGGCGGGATGGAGCCCTGCCAGCGCAGTACGGCCTCGGCCTGCCGGGGGCATACGGCTGACGGCGACCTGCGCCCGTGGCCCACCGCCATCCGCCCACCCGAGGCGAGCAATCCGCTAATCCGAATTTCCATTGCGGCAGTCCGCATTAGGCTCCGGAGGTCGGCCAGAATTCTGGCGGCGCGGCGACCCCGGCAGACAGGGCCGGGTGCCTTGGATGGGAGATGCACGATGAGCAATCAGGCGCAACCGACGATCCTCGTCACCGGCGGGTCCGGGCAATTGGCCCGGCTCGTCCTGGACGGCTTGCTCGCGCGCGGCGTCGCGCCCGACAAGCTGATCGCGACAACGCGCTCGCCGGAGAAGCTTGCCGATCTCGCCGCCAGGGGCATCGCGGTGCGCAAGGCGGATTTCAAGGATCCCTCGTCGCTCGAGAGTGCCTTTGCCGGGGCCGAGAAGCTGCTCGTGACGAGCATCGTTCCCGATCTGCCTTATGTCAGCGGCCAGCGTTTCATCCAGCAGCGCGCGGCCATCGAAGCCGGCGTTCGCGCGGGCGCGAAGCATATCTTCTACACATCCTATACCCAGCCGGAGCCGCCCAACCCGATCTGGTGGACCCAGGATCATCACGACACCGAATTGGCGCTGCGCCAGAGCGGCGCTGCATGGACGATCATCCGGGACTGGGAGTGGCCGGAATGGTATTATTACACGGAATGGCTGAGCGCCGCCGAGACCGGCCAATATCACAGCGCGTCGGGGAGCGGGCGGGTGAGCTATGTCGTTCGTGAGGATTGCGCCCGCGCCATCGTCGGAGCGCTGCTCGCGCACGATTCGCAGAGCAGGGTCTACAGCCTGACGGGCCCCGAGGCGCTGACCGGCCAGGACATCGCGGCAGCGATCGGTGAGGCCTTTGAACGCGAGGTCGCGCTCATTCCCTGCACGCCGGCCGAGCTCGGCCGGCGGCTCGAACAGAATGGATTGCCGGAGATATTGATCCCATTCTCGGTGCGCTTCGCGGAAGGCGTCGCGCTCGGGCGCTATGACGGGCTCACCAATCATGTAGAGATGCTGTCCGGGCGCAAGCCCATGACCATAAGAGACTATATGCGAACTGAACGCGCGGCCCGGCCCGATGCCACGCTCTCCTCGTTCCTGCGCCGCCAGATGGAAGGCGGCTGAGCGCACCAGGTCGCATGCGTCAGGGAGGTTGACGCACTGCCGGCGGGACCGGACTGCACCTCTCGCGGCCTTCGCGGCCAGCCAGTCCGGCAAATTCGCGCCGACCGCCGCGGGCGCTAGGACCAATCGACATTCAGCGCATCCAGATCATTGATGCTGCGAGGTGGATGAAGGCGAGGAAGTAGGCTGCTCGCCGGTCGAAGCGTGTTGCGAAGCGTCTGAAGTGCTTGAGCTTGTTGAAGCATCGCTCGATGCGGTTGCGGTGCCGGTAGAGCCTGGCGTCGTGCGGGATGGGTATCTTGCGCGAGCGGGTGGAGGGGATGACGGCCTCGGCACGGAGATTGGCGATCGTCTGGCGCAGGCTGCTCGCGTCATAGGCGCGGTCGGCGAGGACAGCCTGTGGTGAGAAGCCCTGGAGCAGGGCCGGCGCGGCGAGGATGTCGCTGCTCTGGCCGGCGGCGAGGAGGAAGCGGACCGGCCTTCCGAACGTGTCGGTGGCCATGTGGATCTTGGTGGTCAGTCCTCCTCTGCTACGCCCCAGAGCCTGGTCGCAGGCCCCCCTTTTCCGGCCGCCGCCTGCTGGTGCGCCCTCACCAATGTACTGTCGAGCATCAGATAGAGGTTGTCCCGGTCTCGGCTCAGGTCCTCGAACACCCGCTCCCACACGCCCGCCTTCGCCCAGCGGGTGAACCGCTTGTGCGCCATCTTCCATTTGCCGTAGCGCTCCGGCAGGTCGTGCCAGTGCGCGCCCGAGCGAAGCACCCACAGACAGGCATTCACGAACAAACGGTTGTCCGATCCCGTCCGGCCGGGATCGCCCGCCTTGCCAGGCAGCAAGGGCGCGATCCGATCCCACTGCGCATTGCTCAGCTCGTACCGCTTCACCCCCATCACAGACCTCCGCTTCAAACCAGCGGAACCCTATGAATCACGCATCAGCGATCTTGGGAATCCCGAATGTCGATTGGTCCTAGTCCATCCTCACCACGAGCTTCCCCACCGCCTGGCGCGCGGCCATGGACGCGATCGCGTCGCCGCCCTCGGCGAGCGGCCAGGTGCGGCTGACCCTGGGCGCGATCTTCCCCTCATCCCAGAGCCGGAACAGGGTCCGGATATGGGCGGCATTGGCCTTCGGGTCGCGCGCGGCGAAAGCGCCCCAGAAGACCCCGCGCACGTCGCAGCTCTTCAGCAGGGTCAGGTTGAGCGGCAGCTTCGGGATGCCCGCCGGAAAGCCGATGACGAGCAAGCGCCCTTCCCAGCCGATCGCGCGCAGCGCCGCCTCGGTATAATCCCCGCCGACCGGATCGTAGATCACGTCCGCGCCGTTCGGGCCCACCGCTTCCTTGAACAGAGTGGCGAGCGCCTTCGCGCCGTCCTTGTCGAACGGACCGCGCGGATAGACGATGGCCACGTCCGCGCCTGCTGCCTTGGCCGCCTCCGCCTTTTCCTCCGAGGAGACGGCGGCGACCACGCGCGCGCCATAGGCCTTGCCCAGTTCTACCGCGGCCAGCCCCACCCCGCCGGCGGCGCCGAGCACGAGCAAAGTCTCGCCCTCCTTCAGCTTCGCCCGGTCGGCGAGGGCATGAATGGTGGTGCCATAGGTCAGGATCAGGGCCGAGCCGTCCTCGAAGCTGCGCGCCTCGGGCAAGGGGATCGCCATGGCGGCAGCGACCAGCACTTTCTCGCTGAGCCCGCCATGGCCGAGCATGGCGATAAGGCGGGCGCCCTCGGCCCAGCCCGTGACGCCCTCGCCCACCGCCTCGACGACACCCGCAATCTCGCCGCCCGGGGCGAAGGGCCGCTCGGGCCGGAACTGATATTTGTCCTCGATGATCAGCACGTCCGGATAGTTGATCGCGCAGGCCTTCACCCGGACGAGCAATTGACCCGGGCCGGGCACGGGATCGGGCAGCTCGGCGAGCTCGAGCGTGTCGGGGCCGCCAGGAGCGCGGGAGAGAAGCGTTTTCATGGGGCACGTCCATCGATGGAGGGGAGAGCATTGTCGAGATCGGCGATGCCGGACACCCGGCGGGGCCAGATGCGCGCGAGCAGCCGCCGGGTGAACCAGATATTCCCGGCCGCGACGGCCAGCGCGCCGACCGCGAAGAGCCAGGACGGGGTCAGCCAGGCGAAGAGCGCGAGGCAGAGCGCCAGAGCGGCGATCGAACCGGAGGAGAGGATGAGCAGAATGATCGGCGATGCGACATCGGCCTGGAGCTGACTGGGGCCGCGCTCGACCCGCGACAGGCCGCCGGACGCTAAACGCCTGGCAAAGTCGCGCATGACGGGGCCGTAACCCTGGCGCGCATCGAGCGCGGTGGGAAGAGCGGCTTCAGCACGCCTTTCCGCCAGATCAGGGTCCGGCAGAGCGAGCCCGAGAAGCGGGTCGGCACCTGGCCGAAGCGAATCCGCTCGACCAGACCAGCGGGAATGGCGAGGCGACCGCGTCTGTCCGCGCTCGCCCGGAATAGCGGGAAGGATCGCCGGGGAACCGATGAGGCTACGGACATTCTGGCGATCGACCAGAGCCAGGATCAGGCCCGCTCGGAGGATGGGGCTTATCTGGATCACCGGTAGAGCTTCTTCAGCAGGGCGCGCAGGTCGGCCAGTTCCCGCGCCGTCAGACGCTCGAGATAGCGGCTTTCATGCGCAGCGATGGCCGGCCTCGCGCCCTCGATCACCTCGCGGCCGGCGGCGGTCACATGCAACCCGATACGGCGCGCATCGCTGGGACAATCGTTCCGCATCGGGCCCCGCTCCACCAGCCCGCGCCTGACCAGGATGTTGGTGATGCCGAGGATCGTGGCGCGATCGACGCGGAGCAGCCTCGCGACCTCGATCTGGGCGATGCCGGGCGTCTCCTGCACGAGCCAGAGCAAGGCAGTCTGTTTCGGGGTGACCCGCAAATGGTCGACCTCCCGCTTGAAATCCTGGACCATCGCGGCGTGGGCGAGGCCCAGATGGATCCCGAAGAGCGCCTCCAGGGTCCCGAGTTCGGTCTTGTCGCCCGGCCGAAACGAGGGCGCATGCCCGCCCCTCGCCCCGGCAACATCCTCCTCCGGCTCCGCGGATGCTGCGCCATGTCGCCGCCGGACCTGAAGCGGCGCGCCGGCAATATGCGAGGCCGCCCGTTGCGAAAGCCGGCGAGACTCTGGATCGATGGCGCTCGTGGGCAGGCAGGGCTGTGACGACACCGATCCGCTCCTTCTTCTCGCTCATCGCGGCAATCTGTTGCTCGCGGACGGCCGCAGCGATGCGTTCCGCGGATCGCACGGTCATCCTGGAAACTAGGCAGGCGGGACATGCCGGTAAAATCTGAATCTGGGATGGCGGCACTCACCTTTCTTTATGGTTGAAGGACGCCGGGAACGAGGTTCAGCGCGCCGCATCTCTCTATAGGCCGTTCCCCGCTTCCCCCCGGCCGTGCTCAGGTCGCGCTCGGCGGCCGCCGCACGCGCGCAAGCACCTGCGCGAGCGCCCCGGCGAGCAGGCAGGCGGCCGCCACGGATGCGAGGCGCAGCGGCGCGGTCCCGGCCCCGGCCAGCACGCCGATCGTGGGCCCGGCCGAGGCGCCGACGATGAGGCAGGCGGGCGCCATCGCACCGGCGCTGCCGTGCGGATTCAGCTCGGCAAGACGGCAATAGAAAAGCGGGACCAGCAAGGTCGTGCAGAAATTCAGGAACAGGACGCAGGCCGAGAAGAGCAGCCAGTCCGGGGCGGCGCCCAGCACGATCATCACGCTCGCCGAGACGGCCATGATGACGGCGATCAAGATGGCGAAATCCCTGCCTCTGCTGAGCCAGGCGCCGGCCGCGGGCGCCAGGATTGCGCTGGCCATCATGGCCGACAGGACGCTGCCCACCAGTTCGCGCGACATGCCGTGACCTTCGCCCAGGATGACGGCGAAGGAGATGATCGATTCATGGCCCATGAACAGCAAGGTCAGGCCGGCCAAGGCGGCGATTTCGCCCGAGGTGATCCCGGAGACTTTCGCGGCGGGTCCGGTCTCGACCCGTGCCGCCTCCGGAAGCCAGCCGGCGGTCAACAGATTGATTACCCCCAGGCCCGCGAGCACGGCGAAGATGACCCATGGCCCGGCCCATTGCTGGAGCGCAGGAACGGTCGCATAGAATGCCATGCCGAAGGCGACCTGGATCGTCACCAGCAATGGAAAGATGCGGGTCGCGTAGCCGCTGCGCGCGGCGACGCCGTTCACGATCGGCAGGCAGCTGCCGGCGGCGGCGCCCGCGAGGAGGATACCAGCCACGAACAAAGGCAGCGCATCCAAAGCCGCACCCCCATAACCGAGCGCGGCGAGCAGACCGGCGCCGCGGACAATCAGCCGCGGACTGAATCGCTTCAGGAGGAGCGCCGACAGCACGATCATGATCGCCGCGGCGGCGAGCTGGCCGCTGGCGAGCAAACCCGCCGCATGATCGCTCATGCGATCGCCGCGCAGGACGTCCGGCAACCAGAGCGGCACCGACATGGCGCCAGAAAAACCGAGTCCGTTGATCGTCGCCAGAGCGACGACCAATCCGGGGGAAAGCCGCTCGCGCGCGGCGCGCGGGTCTGCGCCAGCCGGCGTCATCACATCGTCGTCGGAGGCTCGAGCAGGCGCGACCGCAGCTGCTCGATGCTGGTCTCGTCCAGGCCAAGGCGGTCGCGCAGGAACGCCGCCAGCGAGCCGTGCCGTCGCTCGATCGCGTCGAGCGCGGCCTCGATATAATCTGCGTCGGCGGCCATCATCACCGCGATCGCCTCTGGGGGATAGAAGCGCGCGAACGCGCCTTCATCGCGGGCGCGCACAACCGCATTGGCCATTTCGCCCTGCGGCCTGGCGATCGATCCGGTCAGGACATAATCCTCCACGATCGTCTCGCGCGGTACGCCGAGCGCCGCGAGCAGGAGCGCCACGGCCATGCCGGTGCGGTCCTTTCCGGCCGAGCAATGGATGATGCAGGGCGAAGCGCCATCGGCGATCGCCGCGATCATCTCCCCGAAGATATGAGCCATGGTCTCGGGCATCTCGGCGTAGAAGTCGCGCATGAGCGCCAGCGCGCCCTCGGCGCTGGCCGGATAGTCCAGTGCCATGTCGACGAGCCGGCGCTTGTGCCCGGGGCGATAGGTCTGCGTGACCAGGCCGTCTCGGGACCAGCAGGTCGGGTCCTTCTCGCGCTCGGCCCGCGCGCGAAGATCGAAGATCGTCGTAATGCCGAGGCCGTCGAGCCGGTCCCGGTCCACCTCGCTCAGCGCGGACAGCCTGCCGGACCGGAAGAGATGTCCCCAGCGCACCCGCAGGCCATCGGCCGTGCGATAGCCACCGGCATCGCGGAAATTGGCCGCGCCCTCGAACCCCAGAATCCGCCGCGGATCGGCCATCGGCCCCTCGCCCCGCCCCTCAGCCACCGACGAACAGGGCGAGCAAGCGCCCGAGCACGGCCGGGCGATCACTCCCCTCGCGTTCGATCGCGAAATCGTCGGTCTGGAGGAACTCGCCGGGCCGCTTCGCGACCACCTCCACGGGCGTGAAGCGGCCACGGATGCGGCTCCCCGAGGGCACGGGCGAGACGAAGCGTATCCGGTCGAAGCCGTAATTGATGCCCATGGCGATGCCCGGCGGGAGCTTTGCCGGCGCCTGCGCCCGCAATTGGGGGAGCAATGCCGTGAGCAGCAGGCCATGGGCGATCGTCGTGCCGAACGGGGTGGCGGCCGCGGCGACCGGGTCGACATGAATGAACTGCCGGTCGCCCGTAACTGTGGCGAAATCGTCGATCATCTGCTGATCAACGAGCAGCCATTCCGAAAGGAAGGTTTGGCCGATCGCATGCCGGAGTACGGCTTCAATCTCGCTGACCATCGTCGATTTCCCTCCCGGAGTCCCGAGCCATTCTGTAGTGCGCGACCGCCCGATACGCCAATCGAAATCGCAACGAGAAGAAATAATCTCGTAATAACAGATATATCTTGTCCTGCTTTGCGAAGTCGCCAGCCTATGTCTGCTGCGGGACCGGGACCCAATGCACCCGCTCAGGCGTCGACAGGGATGACGGTCAGCCCTTGGTGATTCTCGAAAATTCAAATAGTAGGTATGCTGCCCCCCCGTCCAGCGAAGGGAGGTCGCCGCGCTGGACCGCGACAGGCGGCTCAGGCGGATGCAACGCCGCCCCGGTCACCCGACCGCCGGCGGATGGTCAAATCGAGGGCCGGTTCCGCGCGCCTTCGCCAACCGGGCCGGCGTCGAGTATCCTGTCGTCGAACAACCCGTGCGCGAGCGATGCGGAATAATAGGCGATCGCCCGGTCCCGCGGCAGGGCCAGCGCCCATTTGCGCAGATCGTAAGCGGCGTTGACGGTGGTCATGATCACCTGGCCCGCGATCAGGGGATCGACCGGGCGGAGCGAACCCTCGTTGATCCCGTCGACCAGCATGCCGGCCAGACGCATCGCGATCCGGTTGGACCGCGCGAGCACGTCGTCATGGAGGCCGGGCGGCACCGCCTTGAGCGCGCTCGACCTCAGCAGCGGCCAATGGCCGTCAAACTGGATGTCGAGCAGGGCCGAGATCATGGCGCTCAGCCGCGTCCAGCGATCGCCTCCCGCCATTTCGGCGAGGGTCTGGATGCGGGAATGGCGCTGGTAGCTGAGACGGAAGCAGTCGAACACCAGATCGTCCTTGGCGTCGAGATGATGATAGAAGCTGCCCTTGGTCACCTGCAGCTCCTCGACGATGCGGTCGATCGAGGCGCCGCGATAGCCGATGTCATTGATGAGGCCCGTGGCGACCCGCAGGAAGTTGGCCCGCCCGCCTTCCCCGCCATCCGCGGCATCGCCGACGCCCGGCAGAACGGCCGGTGCCCAGCCTGCGTCGGGGAGCGCGATGCCATGGGAAAGCAGCGCCAGAAGACGCTGCCGGACCCGGGGAAAATCAACCAGGGGATGATGGCTGATCCACACCGGCATGGTGAACAATATCTCGAACAGGATGTGCGTCCGCGCCGTCAGCAGGTCCTTGTGCGCGGCGTCGCGCGGCGCTCCGAAAAAGGCCCGGACCTGACGGAAGATCCGCTGATAATGGGCCAGCAGCGGCAGGCGGACCGGATCGTCGAGCGCACGGATGTCCGAGAAGTCGGCGAGTGGGCGGCCGGCGCCCCGGATGACGTCCGCCCGCAGGCCGACATGGATCTCAAGCAGGCGCCCGACACGAGCTTCGGGCCCGTCCTCGCCGGCCGCGTCGGCGACCATGGCTTCCAGCCGGCCGAGCGAACGCTCGAACACGGCGGCGGCGAGCAGCTCCTTGCGCCTGAAATAATAGGTCACGCTGGTGGTGTTGAGCCCCACATCCCGGGCCACCTCGAGCAGGGTCGTTCCCTTCACGCCGCGCGCATTGATCAGGTCGGTCGCGGCATCCAGGATCCGGTCGCGCTTGGCCTCGAACCGGTCGCGGCTGCGCGCTTTCGCGACCCCGGCCCCGGTCTCGGACTGTGCGGATTTTACTGACATCGATCCCCTTATGCACGATGGATCGCGGCTGGCAACGCCTCAGGACCAACAAATAATTGAACTTCAGGTATGGACAATCTCTATTGCACGATCCTACTTTCTGAATCTAAGGTATCTGTCTGGTCCAGGACCGGGCGATTTACGGAGAAGTGATCGTGTGCGGCGGGCAGGCTGAGTTCGACACATCGTCGCTGGCAGCGTGGCTCGCCGCGAGGCTGCCGGGCTTTGGCGGCATAGCGAGCCTCGACAAATTTCCGGGCGGCCAGTCCAATCCCACCTACCGGCTGAGCGATGGCCAGCGCGCCTATGTCCTGCGCCGCAAACCATTCGGCCAGCTGCTGCCGTCCGCCCATGCGATCGAGCGGGAGTTCAGGCTGATCTCGGCCTTGCATCCGACCGGCTTCCCGGTGCCCCGGCCTTATGCCCTGTGCGAGGATGCCGCCATCCTCGGCAGCCCGTTCTACGTCATGGAGCTGGCCGAAGGCTCAACTTTCTGGAACGGAGCGCTCCCGGACCTGTCCGTCGTCCAGCGCGGCAATGTCTATGCCAGCCTGGTCGAGACGCTGGCCCGCCTGCACGCGATCGACCCGGCATCTGTCGGGCTTGGCGACTATGGCTCGCAGAGCAACTATTTCGAACGGCAGGTCGGTCGCTGGACCAAGCAATATCGGGCTTCGGAGACCGAGACGATCGCGGAGATGGAGCAGCTGATCGACTGGCTGCCGGGAACCCGTCCCGAGCAGGACCGGGTCTCGATCATCCATGGCGATTATCGGATCGACAATGTGATCCTGTCGCCGGGCTCGCTGCGCGCGAGCGCCGTCCTGGACTGGGAATTGTCGACGCTTGGCGATCCGCTGGCGGATTTCGCCTATTTCGCGATGTCCTGGGTGCTGCCGGCCGCGGAGCGTGAGTCCAATCTCGGCGGCCTCGATCTCGCCGCGCTCGGCATCCCGAGCCTCGAGGCGATCACCACCCGCTATTGCGCCCTTACGGGCCGTGAGAGCCTGCCGGACCTCAACTGGTATTTCGCCTATAATCTGTTTCGCGGCGCGGGCATCGGCCAGGGCGTCAAGAAACGGGCGCTCGACGGCAATGCGTCCAGCGCCGAGGCGGGCGATGTCGGCGACCGCGTCCGTTCGCTTGCCGTTCACGCCTGCGCGTTCGCCCGCCTCGCCGGCGCGCCATTCTGACTTCAGGAACAAGGATCCGACCGCAATGTCTCTTTTCGATCTGAGCGGCAAAGTCGCCATCGTCACCGGCTCTTCGCGCGGAATCGGGCGGGCGATTGCCGAGGAACTGGCGGCGCAGGGCGCCAGGGTCGTCATCTCGAGCCGCAACCAGGACGCCTGCGACGCGGTCGCCGACGCGATCAACCAGCGCCACGGCGACCTGACGGCCATCGCGATCGCGGCGAGCATCTCCTCCAAGGAAGCGCTGGAGTCACTGGTCGCGACGACGATGCGCGAATTCGGCCGGATCGACGTGCTCGTCTGCAACGCCGCGACCAACCCTTATTTCGGGTCGCTCGACGGGATAGCAGACGAGCAGTTCCGCAAGATCCTCGACAACAACGTGCTCTCCAATCACTGGCTGATCCAGCAGGTCCTCCCGCAGATGAAAGCGCGCAAGGATGGCGCCATCATCGTCATCTCCTCGATCGGCGGCCTGCGCGGCTCGGACACGATCGGCGCCTACAACATCTCCAAGGCGGCCGATTTCCAGCTGGTCCGCAATTATGCTGTCGAGATCGGGCGCCACAATATCCGCATCAATGCGATCGCGCCGGGGGTCGTGAAGACCGATTTCGCGCGAGCGCTCTGGGAGGACCAGGTGGCGAGCACCGCGCTGGAGAAGCAGACGCCGCTGCGCCGGCTCGGCGAGCCGCGCGACATTGCCGGCGCCGCCGTCTTCCTCGCATCGGAGGCGGCCGCCTGGATGACCGGCAACGCAATCGTGATCGATGGAGGAATGACGATATGAACGCGCTTGCGAACAAGGTGGCCATCGTGACAGGCGCGGGATCCGGGATCGGGAGCGCGACCGCGGCGCTCTTCGCGCGCCAGGGCGCGAAGGTCGTCGCCGTCGACATCGCGGAGTCCGTCGGGGAAACCGCCGATGCGATCACCGACGCGGGCGGCACCGCGATCGCGATCCGCGGTGATGCCGGGTCGGAGCAGGATGTCGAGGCGCTCGTTCGCGAGGCGGTCCAGCGCTTCGGCGGGCTGCACATATTCTATGCCAATGCCGGTGTCTCCGGAATGCCGACGAGCGGCTATTTCGATACCTCCCCCGAAATCTGGCTGGAGACGCTGCGCATCAACCTTGTCGGCCCGTTCCTGGCCGTGAAGCATGCCACGCCCGCCATCCAGGCGAGCGGCGGCGGCGCCATATTGTGCACTGCCTCGGTTGCCGGTCTTCGGTCCGGTGCCGGCGGCGCGCATTATTCCGCCTCCAAGGCGGGCGTCATCAATCTCGTGCAGACCGCCGCGCAGCAGCTCGCCGGCAGCGGCGTGCGCATCAATGCCATCTGCCCGGGCCTGATCGAGACGGGGATGACCAAGCCTGTGTTCGACTATGCCAGATCGATCGGCAAGCAGGACAAGCTCGGCCAGCTCAACCCGCTCGGCAGAAGCGGCAGGCCGGAGGAAATCGCCGAGGTCGCTCTGTTCCTGGCTTCCGACCTTGCAAGCTATGTCCATGGCCAGGCGATCGCCGTCGACGGCGGGCTGTCGAGTTCGCTGCCGACCGCCAAGCGGCCGCACGAAACCGCCGGCCGGGCGAGCTGGTAGCCGCCTAGCCTCCAACCCTGATCGACGGAGCCATGATCGATGACCCTTGTGCGCAGTTATTCCATTGGCGAGATCGCCCTCATCGTCGCCGACAATCCGCCAGTGAACGCGCTTTCCCTGGCGGTCCGCAAAGAACTGCTTGAAGCGGTTCGCGCGGCGGACGCCGACCCGGCGGTGGGAGCGATCGTGCTGCGCTGCGACGGCTCCACTTTCTTCGCCGGCGCCGACATTGCCGAGTTCGGAAAGCCACTCCAGGACCCAAACCTGCCCCAGGTGGTCGAGGCGATCGAGAATTGCTCCAAGGCCGTCGTCGCCGCGATCCACGGCACGGCGCTCGGCGGCGGACTCGAGATCGCCTTGGGTTGCCATTTCCGCGTCGCGGTCCCGTCCGCGAAACTCGGCCTGCCGGAGGTCAAGCTCGGGCTGCTCCCCGGCGCCGGCGGCACCCAACGCCTGCCCCGGCTGGTCGGAACGGACGCCGCGCTCAGGATGATCGTGACCGGCGCTCCGGTGGCAGCGCCCGATGCGCTGGCAGCGGGCCTCGTCGATCTGCTGGTCGATGAAGGCTCGCTCGAGGCCGACGCGGTCGCGTTCGCCAGGTCCAGGACCGGTCTTGCCACCCTTCCCCGCCTGCGCACGCGACCTTTGGCGGCGGGCGCGGACGATCCAGCCATTTTCGAGGACTTCCGCAAGTCTCATGCGCGCCAGCTCAAGGGACTGGCTGCGCCCGAAGCCTGCATTGCCGCAGTCCAGGCCGCGGTGACTCTCCCCTTCGAGCAGGGGATGAGGCGAGAGCATGAGCTGTTCGCGGAATTGCTGGCCGGGCCGCAATCGCGTGCGCTCCAACATGCCTTCTTCGCCGAGCGAGCGGCCGCGAAGATCGACGGATTGCCGCGCGAGACCGCCTCGCTCCCGATCCGGCGGATCGGGATCCTCGGGGCCGGGACGATGGGCGGCGGCATCGCGATGAACTTCCTGTCCGCCGGCTATGAAGTGATCCTCATCGACCGGGAGGCCGAAGCGCTCGACCGCGGCGTTGCGACGATCCGACGCAATTACGAGAACAGCGCCAGGAAAGGCCGGCTGAGCGAAGCCGCGGTCGCGCGGGCAATGGCGCTGCTCCGGCCGACCCTGGACTTTGGCGCATTCGCGGATTGCGACCTCGTCATCGAGGCCGTCTTCGAGCAGATGGACATCAAGCAGGACGTGTTTCGGGCCCTGGACGGGATCGTCAGGCCGGGCGCCATATTGGCCACCAATACGAGCTTCCTCAATGTCGACGAGATCGCCGCGGTCACCGATCGCCCGGACCATGTGATCGGCCTGCACTTCTTCTCGCCGGCGAACGTGATGCGGCTGCTGGAGGTCGTGCGCGGTGCCCGTACCGCACCCGCGGTGCTGGCGACCTGCATGGCTCTCGCCCGCAAGATCGGAAAGGTCGCGGTCGTGTCGGGCGTCTGCCACGGCTTTATCGGGAACCGCATGCTGGAGCCCTATCACAAGGGTGCGAACCGGATGCTGGAAGAAGGCGCCATGCCCGCCGAGATCGATCGGGTCCTGCTGGAATTCGGCATGCCGATGGGCATCTTCCAGATGGCCGACCTTGCCGGGCTGGATCTGGGTTGGGACCCGGCCACCTCGTCCGGGTCGACGCTGCGTGAATTGCTCTGCGAGCGCGGCCGGCGCGGGCAGAAGGCCGGCAGGGGCTTCTACGATTATGACGAGAACCGGAACCGGACGCCATCGCCCGAGGTCGAGGCCCTGATCGCGGACTTCGCGGCACGGTCGGGCAAGGCGCCGCGGCCCGTAAATCCCCAGGAAGTGATCGAGCGGCTCTTCTATCCGCTGGTGAATGAAGGCGCGAAGATCCTCGAGGAAGGGATCGCCCAACGCGCGTCGGACATCGATGTGGTTTGGCTGAACGGCTATGGCTGGCCCGCCTCGACTGGCGGGCCCATGTTCTGGGCGGACCGGATCGGCCTCGACCGGATCGTCGCGGCCCTCGACCGCCACGCACCGCTGATCGAGGATTTCCGGATGTCGGCGCTGCTGCGCGACAAGGCCGCTTCGGGTGGCAGCCTGACCTGAGGCCGGTGCGGGGCGGCGGCGTGCCGCCGCCCCGGCATCGCTCACAGCACCTCGAACAGGCCGGCGGCGCCCATGCCGCCGCCAACGCACATCGTGATCACCACATAGCGCGCACCACGGCGCTTGCCCTCGATCAGCGCGTGCGCGGTCATCCGGGTCCCGGACATGCCGTAAGGATGACCGATCGAGATCGCGCCGCCATTCACGTTCAGCCGGTCGTCCGGAATGCCGAGCACGTCACGGCAATAGAGGACCTGGACGGCGAAGGCCTCATTCAACTCCCACAGGCCGATATCATCGACCGTCAGCCCGTAGCGCTCGAGCAATCTGGGCACTGCGAAGACCGGTCCGATCCCCATCTCGTCCGGATCGGTGCCGGCGACCGCCATCCCTACAGCGCGGCCGCGCGGCGCGCGGCCGCGGCTGGCGGCAAGCGCGGCCTCCATCACAACCACGGCCGCCGCCCCGTCCGAGAGCTGGCTGGCATTGCCGGCGGTTACCGAGCCCCCTTCGACGACGGCCTTCAGGCTGGCCAGTCCCTCGAGCGTCGTCTCCGGCCGGTTGCCATCGTCCTTTTCGATGCGAACCTGGCGCGACGAGACCTCGCCGCTTGCCTTGTCGACAACGGACATGATCGCCTCGACCGGCACGATCTCCTGGTCGAAAGCCCCGCGGGCCTGGGCCGCGGCGGTTCTCTGCTGCGACTGCAGCGCATAGGCATCCTGCGCCTCGCGCCCGATCCCGTAACGCGTCGCGACGGTTTCGGCGGTCTCGAGCATCGACATGTACATGGTCGGGACCTGCGCGGCGAGTTCCCGGTCGATGTCGAGACGGACCGCATTGGTCTGCACGAGCGAAATGGATTCCACGCCGCCCGCGACCACCACATCCATGCGATCCATCACCACCTGCTTGGCCGCGGTCGCGATCGTCATGAGCCCGGACGAACATTGCCGATCGATCGACATGCCGGGCACGCTGGCAGGCAGACCGGCGCGCATGGCCGCAGTCCGCCCGATCGCCCATTGATAGCCCTGCTGGAACGACGCCCCCATCAGCACGTCGTCGATCTCGGCCGGATCCACGCCGGCCCGGACAACGGCCGCGCGGATCGCGTGCGCCGCAAGCGTCGGCGACGGCGTTGCGTTAAAGGCGCCTCTATAGGCCTTGCTGATCGGCGTCCTTGCCGCCGAAACGATCACCGCATCACGCATTGCCGGTCTCCCCTGGCTTCTGACTGCAGCGGACCATCCCGCGAGCAGATCGGGCCGATGCCGGAATCCATCGCGCAACGCAAATATTTTGAATATTCGGTATGGCCAATGCCGTATCAAGAGATAGTAGCGAGCCTCAATTTTTAATTATCTCGGTATGTCCAGCCTGCTGACAGGACACTCATCCGTCGAACCGATGGATCACGTTCGATAGTTCGATTTTTCGAGATTGGCCCGAGCGCATATGACCATGTCCGGCTGCGCCCGCCGCACGCCTGGGTGGCGTCGGCGACAACGAGAACATGGTTGGAGGGGAATCGGAAATGGTCGCGCCCGTCGCGCTGGATCCCGCTGATATCGATCGGGCCGTCGAGACGATCTTCGCCAGGCATCCGGAGTTCAGCGTCGGCGAGGCGGACATCAGGGGCGCGCGCTACCGAATCTTCGAGAATGCGCCGGCCAACCTCGCGGACGTCATCGCAGCGGCCGCCGCGCGCCATGGCGAGAAGGAATTCCTGGTCTACGAGGATGAGCGCATCAGCCATGGCGAGCTCTGGCGGCGCGCATGCCGTCTCGCCCATGCCTTCCGCGACCGGCTTGGCGTTCGCCAGGGCGACAAGGTCGTCCTTGCGATGCGCAATTATCCGGAATGGTGCGTCACCTATATGGCGGTCGTGGCCCTCGGCGCCACGATCGTACCGCTGAATGCCTGGTGGAAGCGCGACGAGCTACGCTTCGGGGTTGAGGATAGCGACGCGCGCATCGTCGTCGTCGACGGGCAGCGGCTCGAGGAAATGGCGGCGTTCAAGACCGAGCTTGGCCTGGTGACCGTGCTGGCGCGCGATCCCGGCGAGGGCGCGGACTTTCGCTATGAGGAATTGCTGCAAGGATCGAGCGACTGCGCGCGCCCCGAAGTGGCGGTGCGTCCGGACGACGATTTCTGCATCCTCTACACATCCGGCTCCACGGGCCGGCCGAAAGGGGTCGCGCTGACCCATCGCGGCATCATCTCCGCGCTTTATTCCAACGCCTTCATCCTCTCGGTCATGAAGGAGGCGCGCAACGGCGTCGGCCTGTGGGGCGACGATCCATCCATCCTTCTTGTCATCCCGCTCTTCCACGTCACCGGCTCGCACGTCGTGTTCCTGCTGTCCTTCGTTGAGGGCCGCCGCATGGTCATGATGCGCAAATGGGATCCTCGCGAGGCGGCAAGACTGATCCGCCAGGAGCGGGTCACCAACTTCCTCGGCGTACCCACGCAGTCCTTCGAACTGATGGAGGCCGCCGGCGAGTCGGGCCTTCCCACGCTGGTGGACATCGCGGCCGGTGGTGCGAAGCGGCCGGCGGATCAGGTGCACAAGCTGAAGGAGAAATTTCCCAATGGCCACCCGACACAAGGCTATGGCCTGACGGAAACCAATGCGATGGGCTGCCTGATCTCGCAGGCCGACTATCTCGCCCGCCCCGAGGCCACCGGGCGGCCGGTGCCGCCCCTCACCGACGTGAGGATCGTCCTCGACGGTCAGGACGTCGGCACGGACCTCGTCGGTGAGATCTGGATCAAGAGCGCGGCGAATTTCCGGGGCTATCATAATCTTCCCGAAGAGAGCGCGAAGGCGATTACCGCGGACGGCTGGTTCCGCACGGGGGACCTCGGCCGGATCGACGCAGAGGGCTTCCTCTATATCGATGGCAGGCTGAAGGAGATCATCATCCGGGGCGGCGAAAATGTCTCGTGCGCCGAGGTGGACAAAAGCGCCTATGAATATGAAGGCGTGGCGGAAGCCGTTGCATTCTCGGTACCCGACGACCTTATGGGCGAGCGCGTCGGGCTCGCGGTCTTCGCTGAAGCAGGCGACAATATCGACCCTGCCCGGCTGCGCGCGTTCCTCGCGGCACGGCTGGCGCCGTTCAAGGTCCCGGAACGCATCTGGATCTGGGCCGAGCAATTGCCACGCCTGGGCACCGCCAAATTCGACAAGCTGGAATTGCGGAGCGCGGCGCTGCGGCGGGCGCCCGACTTCGCCACCGGAGGAAAGAACGCATGACGGATCTCGACGCCTTCCGCACGCAGACCCGGGCCTGGCTGAGCGAGAATTGCCCCGCGGAAATGCGGGACGGCCCGGACGGCGAAGACAAGATCTGCTGGGGCGGTCAACGCTGGACGTTCAAATCGGATGCCCAGCGTATCTGGCTCGAACGCATGGCCGCGAAAGGCTGGACCGTTCCAACCTGGCCGGAAGAATATGGCGGCGCGGGCCTGGGCCCGGAGGAGGCCAAGATCCTGGCCCAGGAGCTCGCGCTGATCGACGCCCGCATCCCGTTGGGCAGCTTCGGCATCTGGATGCTCGGCCCCGCGCTCCTTCGCTACGGCACCCATGAGCAGAAGCTCCATTTCCTGCCGCCGATCGCGCGGGGGGAGATACGCTGGTGCCAGGGCTATTCCGAGCCCAATGCCGGCTCCGACCTCGTATCTCTCCAGTGCCGCTGCGAGGACAAGGGCGATCATTGGCTGGTCAACGGTCAGAAGGTGTGGACCAGCTATGCCGACGAGGCGGACTGGATCTTCACCCTGGTCCGTACCGACCCGGCCTCCAAGCATCAGGGCATCAGCTTCCTGCTTATCGACATGGCCCAGGAGGGCGTGTCGACGCGCCCGATCAAGCTGATCTCGGGCAAATCGCCATTCTGCGAGACCTTTTTCGACGATGTGGTCGTCCCGAAGGAATATGGCGCTGGGATCTCGTCGATCGTCGGCACCGTGGACCGGGGCTGGGACGTCGCCAAATATCTCCTCACGCATGAGCGGGAGATGATTTCCGACGGCGGGGGCGGTGCCTTCGGCGGTCCGGGCCTCGCCGAGTTTGCGATCGGTCGGATCGGTGTCTCGGGCGGGCGTCTCTCGGATCCGATGGTCCGCGCCAAGATCGCGCAGCTCGAGCTGGATACGCGCGCCTTCGGCCTCACCGTCGATCGTCTTCGCGACGAGAGTGCGCGAGGCCGGGACATGGGTGCCAATTCCTCGATGCTCAAATATTACGGCACCGAGCTGAACAAGCGCCGCTTCGAGTTGCTCATGGACATTGGCGGTGCCGACGCCGTCGAATGGGACAGCGATCTGGAAGATGCTGCCGGGCTTGCCGCCACATGGCTTCGCTCCAAGGGCAATTCGATCGAGGGCGGGACGTCAGAGATCCAGCTCAATGTCATCGCCAAGCGCGTGCTTGGCCTGCCCTCCGCATAAGGGATTCCCGATGCCACTCACTCTCACCGACGACCAGGAAATGCTTCGCGAATCCGCGCGCGGCTTTCTCGGCGAGGCGGCGCCGGTCTCGTGCTTTCGCCGGCAGCGCGACGAGAACCGCGTCGATGCCGCGTCCCGCGACCTTTGGCGGCAAATGGCTTCGCTTGGCTGGGCCGGCATTCTTGTCGACGAGGAATTTGGCGGCAGCCAGTTCGGCTTCGTCGGCGCCGGTGTCCTGGCCGAGGAAATGGGGCGGACGCTGTCCGCCTCCCCGTTCATATCCACCGCCCTGCTCGCCGCCACCGCGATCGGCCGGTTCGGATCCGCCGAACAAAAGGCTCGCCACCTGCCGCTCATCGCGGCCGGCGAAGCCATCCACGCGCTTGCCGTGGATGAAGGCGCGAAGCACCGGCCGGAAGCGATCGCGGTCCGTGCCGAGCGCGCCGGGAACGGCTTTCGCATCAACGGCGCCAAGCGCTTCGTGGCAGATGGCACGCTCGCCGACCAGCTGATCGTCGCGGCGCGCTCGGCGGGCGCGGCCGGCGATGCCGGCGGCATCACCCTCTTCCTGCTCGATGCCAAGGCTCCGGGGATCACGATCGAGCCGGTCCGGCTGGTCGACAGCCGCAATGCGGCTCGCATCGCCTTCGCGGACGTCGAGGCCACCGGCGGAGACGTGCTGGGAGAGATCGACGCGGGCGGGGACGTGCTCCACGGCATTTTGAATGCGGGTCGCGCGGGGCTCGCCGCGGAACTTTCCGGGGCCGCCCAGCAATCCTTCGACGTCACGATCGATTATCTGAAGACGCGCCAGCAATTCGGGGCGACGATCGGATCCTTCCAGGCGCTGCAGCATCGCGCGGCGTACCTCTATTGCGAGTTGCAGCTGACGCGCTCGGCCGTCCTCCATGCGCTGCAGGAGCTTGACCGGGATTTCGCGGCGGCCGGCCCGGCCTGCACCCTCGCGAAGGCGAAGGCAGGTCAGGCCGCGACCCTTGCCGGCCTCGAAGCCATCCAGATGCACGGCGGGATCGGCATGACCGACGAGCATGATGTCGGTCTCTACGTGAAGCGGATCAGGGTCGCCCAGGAATTATATGGGGATCCGGATTTCCAGATCGACCGGCTCGCGCTCGCGCAGGGCTACTAGACGCAAACGGGATCAAGGCGATGGCCGCTCCGGCCAGGGAGGAACGAGATGAGGCCGATTAAGGCGAGGCAATTGCTGGCCGAGGGGCGGACGGTCCTCAACGGCTGGTCCGTCATTCCGGGCGGCTTCCTCGCCGAGGTGATGTGCGCGCTCGGCTGGGACGCGCTGACCATCGATGCGCAACACGGGATTATCGGCCATGCCGACATGGTCGCGATGCTGCAGGCCATCTCGACCACGGCCACCACGCCGATGGTCCGGCTCGCCGGGAACGACCCGATCCGGATCGGGCAGGCGCTGGACGCCGGCGCGATGGGCCTGATCTGCCCCTTGATCAATACGGCCGAAGAAGCGGCACAGTTCGTCGCGGCCTGCCGTTATCCGCCCCACGGGGTGCGCAGTTCGGGTGCCACCCGCGCCTATTTCTATGCCGGGCTCGACTATGGCACCGCGAGTGACGCGCAGATCCTGAAGTTCGCGATGATCGAGACCGCGGATGCCCTGCGCAATCTCGATGCGATCGCCGCGACACCCGGGCTGGACGGCCTCTATGTGGGACCGTCCGACCTGTCGCTCGCCCTCGGCGGGCCGCAGGGGTTCGACAGGGACGATCCGGCCTTGCTCGACGCCTATCGCGACATTGCCGGGGCCTGCCGGCGGCACGGCCTGGTCGCGGGCATCCACACCGCCAGCCCGGCCTTCGCGGAACGCATGGTGAAGCTCGGCTTCCGCTTCATCACGCTCGTCGGCGACATGAACTTCATCATGGCCGCTCGCGGGACCGTGCAGGAGGCCCGCGCAATCGTCGAAGCCGCCCCTTCCACTCCCAGCCAGTGAGGACAGACATGCCGATTTCCCCCGACGACATCAGCGAAACCGCCCGCCGCCTCCAGGAAGCGGAGCGGACCAAGAAGCGCATCCCGCAATTGTCCCGGACCTTTCCCGACATGACCATGGAGGATGGCTATGCCGTCCAGTCCGCCTGGCTGGACCTGAAGCGCGCCGAGGGCCGCAAGACCATCGGCTACAAGATCGGTCTCACCTCGCGGGCCATGCAGATCGCCTCGCAAATCACTGAGCCGGATTATGGTCATCTGCTCGACGACATGGTCTTCCCGCAGGGTACCGACGTGCCGGTGGATCGCTTCGTGCAGCCTCTGGTCGAGGTGGAGCTTGCCTTCATGCTCAAGCGGCCGCTCAAGGGGCCGAATGTCACGGTCTTCGACGTGCTCGCGGCGACGGACTATGTGACGCCGGCGCTCGAGATCATCGACGTCAGGGTCGAGCCAGTCGATCCGGAAACCGGCAAGATGGCGAAAGCCCTCGATACGATCTCTGACAATGCGGCCTGCGGCGGGGTCGTGCTCGGCGGCCGGCCGGTCAGGCCGGACGCCGTCGACCTGCGCTGGGTCGGATGCCTTCTCCACCGGAACGGCGTGATCGAGGAGACGGGTCTCGCGGCCGGCGTCCTGAACCATCCTGCGACGGGCGTCGCCTGGTTGGCCAACAAGTTCGCGCCTTATGACATCAGCCTGGAGCCGGGCCAGATCCTGCTTGGCGGCTCGTTCACCCGGCCCGTCTTTGCCAGGCCCGGAGACGTCTTCCACGCGGATTATGGCGCGCTTGGCGGCGTCTCGGTTCGCTTCATCTGATCAGGCTCAACGCCAGAGAGCGGCGGCCCACGGACCGCCGTCCGACCAGTGCTGACCCTATCGGCGCCCCGCCCTGCTGGAGCCGAAGGCCATTACGGGCCCCACGCATCGGCAGCGGCGATGGATAGGTTCAAGTAATTCGATTTTTCCGAATGTATCCCCGTGAATATGCTCTGCCGAGACTAGAGGTCCGCCGGTCGGTTCGCGACTCGCCGGGCTCCAGGGTCGGCCGCTGAGGATCGACGGCAAACGTCGACGTCCAGACGGCACAACGGCTCGATGGGCCATGGGACGGAGAGGAGAATTGTCGATGAGCCGCGCAAGCGTAGCCGGGGTGGAGGTGTCCACCGATCACTATATCGACGGGCGCCGCGTCTCTTCGAGCGACCGCTTTCTCGACCGCTCTCCGATCGACGGCGCCGCGCTTGCCGAGCTGTCCGCCGGTGGCCAGGCCGAGGCCGACGAGGCCGTCGCCGCTGCCCGTCGGGCATTTCCCGGCTGGGCCGCGCTCGGGGCCGAAGGCCGCCTGCCCTTCCTCCGGCGCTTCGCCGAAGGCATCAAGGCCCGCGCCGCCGATCTCGCCGCCGTCGAGACGATCGACAATGGATCGCTGCTCCGCGGCAATCAGCACCTGCTCGTGCCGCGCGCCGCGCTGAATATCTCCTATTTCGCCGAACATGCGCTGACCCTGCTGGACCACAAGATCGAGTCTCCAGAGGTCACGAACAACATCCGCTACGATCCCGCCGGGGTCGCGGTGCTCGTCACGCCCTGGAACGGTCCGCTGATGCTGACCACCTGGAAGATCGGGCCCGCCCTTGCCGCCGGCAACACCGTAGTCGTGAAGCCGCCGGAATGGGCGCCCCTGACCTGCTCTTTGCTCGGCGACATCGCCGAGGCGGCAGGGATCCCGCCGGGCGTCCTCAATATCGTACAGGGTATCGGCGAGGATGCCGGCGACGCTCTCGTCCGGAACCAGGACGTCAACCGGATCAGCTTCACCGGCTCTGTCGACACGGCGCAGATCATCGGCAGGACCGCCGCCCAGAATATCACCCCGGTCAGCATGGAGCTTGGCGGCAAGTCGCCCTTCATCGTCTGCGCCGACGCGGACCTCAAGGCCGCGGCGCACACGGTCGCCATGCAATATGTCAATGCGGGGCAGGTTTGCCTTGCCGGCACGCGCGTGCTCGTCGAGGAATCGATCGCGGAGCCCTTCCTCGAGCTCGTCCGCGAAGCGACAGCCCACATGAAGGTGGGCGACCCGCGCGACGACGCGACCTGGGTCGGACCGCTCATCCACCCGGACCATTTTGAGCGGGTCCAGGGCTTCGTCGATCGCGCCAGGAGCGCCGGGCTGGATTTCCTCTGGGGCGGGTCTCGCCACAATCAGGGAGAGCTCTTCTTCCAGCCGACCCTGATCCAAAATCCCGGGCACGATCAGGAGATCTTCCAGAGCGAGGTCTTCGGCCCCGTCCTCACCTGGAACACCTTCCGCAGCGACGACGAGGTCATCGCGGTGGCCAATGCCACGGTCTACGGGCTGGCGGGCACCTTGTTCACCCGCGACGAGGCGCGGGCCATGCGGATCGCGTCGGGCGTGACCGCGGGCACGATCTGGGTGAATTGCTTCTTCATCCGCGAGCTGGCCGCTCCCTTTGGCGGCGCCCGCCATTCCGGCATCGGTCGCGAGGGCGGGACCTGGAGCTTCGATTTCTACTGCGACATCAAGAATATAGCCGTGAAGAAAGGTTCCTTTTCGTGACGGAGGGTTCGATGGCGAAGGTAACCGAGCTTGCCTATCTCAAGATCGGCGTGAGCAGCCTGTCCCAGTGGAAGCAATTCGCGTCCGAGATCCTCGCGCTGGAAGTTGTGGACGATCCGCAGCGCGCCGACCGGGCCTTCCTGCGCATGGATTACTGGCATCATCGCCTCGTTCTCGAAGAGAATGGCGTTGACGACCTGATGGTGCACGGCATGCGCGTTGCCGGTCCTGACCAATTCGAGATCATGGCACGGCAGCTTCGCGAAGCGGGTGTCGAGGTGCGCATCGGCACGCTCGACGAAGCTCTGGAGCGCCATGTCCTCGAAGTGATGATGCTGAAGGATCCTAACGGCATGGACGTCGAGATCTTCCATGGCCCCCACGTCCAGGTCGAAAAGCCCTTCTATCCGGGACGGGGCATGCATGGCGGCTTCAAGACGGGCGAGGCAGGCATCGGACATTTGATGCTGTTCGGGACGGCCACCAACGATCAGCTCTACAAATTCTACCGGCTGCTGGGCATGACCGGGAGCGTCGAATATCGCGTTCAGCTGCCCCATCCGCCTCATGTCGGCGAATTGCTTTTCATGAAGTGCAACCAGCGGCAGCATACGCTCTCCTTCGGCGTGCCGGCCGGAAAGAAGCGGATCAACCACCTGATGTTCGAGGTGGAGAATATGGACGATGTCAGCCTCACCTACCAGAAGGTGCAGCAGGCCGGGCTGAAGGTCGCGATCACGCCGGGGCGCCACGCCAACGACCAGATGTACTCCTTCTACTTCATCAATCCATCGGGCTTCATGTCCGAGATCGGCTGGGGCGCGCGTCTCGCCCAGGCCCAGTCCGAATATTACGACCCCGACACCTACGGCCACCAGCCGGTCGAGGGCGTGACGAACGAGGCGATGGAGGTCTTGTGAGCGCGGGTGGGCATAGCTGGCCGGACCTGAGCGATCCGCTCGCGGATCGCGCGGGTTACCGCAAGGCGCTCGGCAGGTTTCCGACGGGCGTCGCTTTCGTCGCGACCCGGTCTCCGGACGGTCGCCAGGTTGGCATGCTCATCAATTCGTTCGCCTCAGTATCCCTCGATCCGCCGCTCGTACTCTGGTCGATTGGCCTCGAGTCAAAGTGCCGCGGCGCATTCGTCGCCGCGCCCGGCTTCGCGATCAGCATCCTTTCGGAAGATCAGCGCTGCCTTATCGAGGCGCTGGGCCGGCCGCATGAACAGCGACTGGAGGGCATTCCCGTCCGCAAGGGTCTGTCCGGCGCCCCGGTGCTCGACGACGCGGCCGCGGCCTTCGAATGCGCCACCCACAGTATCAGGCGCGCGGGCGATCACGAGATCATCATTGGCAAGGTGGAGCGATTCGAGCGGCGTGAATGCGCCCCGCTCGCCTTCCTCGCCGGCAAATTCGGCTGCGTGAACGTCGCGGCCTGAGCTTCACAGGGAAGGAATGACGATGTCGGTATTGAACGGTCCGCGCGAGGAATGGCGTCGCATCCTGTTCGAAGGCCAGCCCCAATGGGTCCGGCCGGAAGGCGAGGTGCTGCGCCTTGGCGACGGCCGCACCGTCAGCGAACCGGAAGCGATCTATCTCCCGCCATGCGACCCGAGCAAGATCATCTGCATCCATCTCAACTATGAATCGCGCCGGGTCGAGTTCAAGGCGCCGCCGCTGACGACCCCGACCTATTTCCAGAAGCCGCTCACGACCCTGAACGCGCATCGCGGCAAGCTGAACCGCCCCGCCAATTGCCAATATCTCAATTATGAGGGCGAGATTGCGGCCATCGTCGGCAAGCCGATGCGCAATATCGCGCCTGGCGACGTGTGGGATCATCTTGCCGGCTTCGCGCCGGCGAACGACGTCGGCGCGCAGGATTTCCGCGATACCGACGCCGGTTCGATGCTGCGCGTCAAGGGCCAGGACGGCTTCTGCCCGATCGGCCCCGGGATCGTGCGCGGCGTCGACATCCGTGAGTCCGTCCTGCGGACCTACATCAACGGCAATGTGGTCCAGGAAGGCCCGGTGTCGGAGATGACGTTCGACATCCCCTATATCTTTGCGGACCTTTCCCGGCACATCACCTTCCTGCCCGGCGATGTGGTTCTCACCGGCACCCCCGCAAATTCCCGGCCGATGAACATCGGCGACGTCGTCGAGGTCGAGGTGAGCAATGTCGGGCGCGTCACCAATATCGTGCAGGAGGTTCCGGCGCCCCCGCACGAACATGGCCACCAGCCGACCGATTCCGACCAGGTGCGCGGCGTCGCGCTCGGCCAGTTCCCGCCGCCGCCCAAGGCCTGACCGTCAAGCCAACCGAGGAAACCGCCATGAACAGCTATCTTCAGCATTATATCGATGGCGCCTGGGTCGAGAGCGATGGCGGCCGCCGGCACGACGTCATCAACCCTGCGACTGAACAGCCCTGCACGCAGATCACGCTTGGCAGCCAGGCGGATGTCGATCGCGCCGTGGCGGCCGCCCGGCGCGCCTTCGAGAGCTGGTCGCGCACCAGCGTCGAGGAGCGCGCCGCATTGCTCGAGCGGATCCTCGCCGCCTATCAGGCGCGCATGCCGGACCTCGCGGCGGCGATCAGCCGCGAGATGGGCGCGCCGATCGGTCTCGCGAACATGGCCCAGGTGCCGACCGGCCTCGGCCATTTCGCCGGCACGCTTGCCGCACTGCGGGACTTCCGATTCACCGAGACGATCGGCTCGTCCCAGGTGGTGCACGAACCGATCGGCGTGATCGCGATGATCACACCCTGGAACTGGCCGCTCAACCAGATCTGCGCGAAAGTGGCGCCGGCGCTGGCCGCCGGCAACACCATGATCCTGAAGCCGTCCGAGGAGGCCCCGGCAAATGCCGCGATCCTCGCCGAGATCCTGCACGAGGCGGGCGTTCCGGCGGGCGTGTTCAACCTGGTCAATGGCGATGGCCCGGGCGTGGGCGCGGCCCTGAGCAGTCACAGGGATGTCGACATGGTGAGCTTCACGGGCTCGACCCGCGCGGGCATCGCGGTTGCCTCCGCCGCCGCGCCGACCGTGAAGCGCGTTCATCAGGAACTCGGCGGCAAGGCGCCCAACCTGGTCCTGCAGGGCGCGGCGCTTGACGAGGTGCTTCCGCCCACGGTCGCCGGAATCCTGGTCAATAGCGGCCAGAGCTGCATCGCTCCGACCAGGTTGCTCGTACATGAGGATCAGGTCGCCGAGGCCACCCAGGTCGTGCGGTCGATCCTCGAAAGCACGCCGGTCGGCGATCCGGAGGTCGACGGGATGCATATCGGGCCGCTCGTGAACAAGGCGCAATATGACAAGGTCCAGGCGCTGATCCAGTCGGCGATCGACGAAGGCGCGACCCTGGTGACCGGCGGGCTCGGCCGCCCGGACGGCCGCAATGAAGGCTATTTCGTCAAGCCGACCCTGCTCGGCGGCGTGACGCCGCAAATGCGTATCTATCGCGAGGAGATTTTCGGGCCAGTCGCCACGATCTCGACCTATGTCGATCGCGAAGAGGCGATCGCAATGGCGAACGACACCGATTACGGCCTGTCGGCCACCATTTCCGGAGATCCGGCCGAGGCCGCGTCCGTAGCCCGGCGGCTTCGCGCCGGCCAGGTCACGATCAACACCTGGGCCTCGATGGAGCCAACGCCGTTCGGCGGCTACAAGCAATCGGGCAATGGCCGCGAAGGCGGCCGGTTCGGCCTTGCCGACTTCATGGAAGTGAAGGCGATCGTCGGCGGGCCCGCGCAGGGAGCGGCGGCGGACTGACCGCCTCCCATGGATCACCCCGAGCAAATGCGTCGAGCGCGCTTCCTGGCGCAGCATCTCACAAGGAGCAGAGCAGATGGCCGCAGCGAGGTTTGAAGGGAAGGTCGCGATCGTCACGGGCGGTGGGACGGGCATCGGTGCCGCGACCGCGAGGCGCATCGCCGCTGAGGGCGGCAAGGTCCTCGTCACCGGCCGGCGGCCCGAGCCGCTCAACGCCGTCGCTGACGAGATCGGTGGCGCGGCGCTCGCCGGCGATGCGACCGATCCGGCGCATCTCGAGGCCGCCGCCGCTTTGGCGGTCGAGCGGTTCGGCGGGATCGACATCCTCGTCGCCAACGCCGCCACCGGCTCGTTCGGCTCGGTCGCGGAGGTCGGCGTCGAAGACTGGCGGGAGGTGTTCCGACTGAACGTCGAGGCCCCGATGCTGGCGACGAAGGTCGTGCTGCCGCACCTGCAGCGGCGGGGCGGCGGCGCCATCGTCCTCGTCGGCTCGATCGCATCGCTTCGCGCGGCACCGCGCTTCGCCGCCTATATGAGCAGCAAGACCGCCTTGCTCGGCCTCAATCGCTCGATCGCGCTCGACTATGGCCCTGCCGGCATCAGGTGCAATGTCATCTGCCCCGCCCTCATCCGGACGGACATGGCGGAAGGCGGCATCAACGCAGGCGCCGCCATGAAAGGCTGCTCTCCCGACGATATGCTGAACGCGATGGTCGGATCTTATCCGCTGCAGCGGATCGGTGAGCCGGACGAGATCGGCGGGGCGATCGCGTTCCTCGCATCGGACGATTCCTCGTTCATCACCGGTGCCGCGATCGCGGCCGACGGCGGGGCCAGTATCGTCGACATCACCGCGCTTGCCTTCTAGGGATCCGGGCTGGCACCATCCGATGAGCATGCTCCCCGCCACCTATATTCCACATGGCGGGGGCCCCTGCTTCTTCATGGACGATCCCCATGGCGTGTGGACCGACATGGAGGCGTTTCTTCGCGGCCTGCCTGGCCGGCTGGGCATGCGACCGTCGGCCATTCTTCTCGTGTCGGGTCATTGGGAGACGGACGGCTTCGCCCTCACCGGCGGCGAGCGCCCGGACCTGATCTACGATTACTATAACTTCCCCGCGCACACCTACCAGCTCACCTACCCTGCCGCCGGGTCGCCACCGCTCGCACAGCGGGCAGCCATGCTTCTCGGCGATGCGGGGCTGCCAGCCCGGATCGACCCGGAGCGGGGGTTCGACCATGGCGTCTTCATTCCGATGAAAGTCGCCTTTCCTGACGCGACAATCCCCATCGTCCAGATGTCGCTCGACCGCAAGCTCGACCCCGGCCTGCACCTTGCCGCCGGGCGCGCGCTTGCCCCATTGCGGGCGCAGGGCGTGGCGATCATCGGTTCGGGCATGAGCTTCCACAATATGCGCGGCTACGGCCATCCCGACTTCACCAGGCCGGCGGCCGAGTTCGACGCCTGGCTGACCAGGGCCGTCACCCAACCGGCCGCTGCACGTGACGCCGCGCTGCTGGAATGGGACGCAGCGCCGGGCGGCCGCCTCTCCCACCCACGGGAGGAGCATCTGCTGCCCTTGATGGTAGCGGCGGGCGCGGCCGATGGGCCGGGGGAACGGATCTTCTCCGGCGCGGTGGTCAACACCGCGGTCTCAGGCTTCCTCTTCCAGTGATGCCTTAGTCCGGGTCCAGCGACAGCTGGCCGACGACGGTCAGCCCATAGCCTTCGAGGCCGATGATCGCCCGGTTCGGCGAACTGCTGATCAGGACCATCTCGCGGACCCCCATATCGGCCAGGATCTGGGCTCCGATGCCGTTGGATCTCAGGTCGAACTCCGGGTCGAGATCTCCCGGCGAGTTGACGCGGTGAAACTCCCGCGACGGGATCGGCAACAGCACGATAAGTCCGGACCCGGCCTCGGCGATCTGGGTCATGGCCCGCTGCATGCTATGCCGCCGCGGGCCCGGCTGGCCGAGGAGATCCGAGAAGATCGAGGCGGTATGCACGCGCACGAGAGTCGGCGCGTCGCTCGACACCTGGCCCTTCAACAATACGAAGCTCTCGCTGCCGTCGATCTGGTTGCGGAAGATCTGCAGGCGCCATTCGCCTCCATAATCGGAATGGAAGGGCGTCTCCCCTACCCTCTCGACCAAATGGTCGTGCCGCCGCCGATAGGCGATAAGGTCCCGAATCGTGCCGATCTTGACCCCATGGCGCCGCGCGATCGGCACGAGGTCGTGAAGCCGCGCCATCGTGCCATCCTCGTTCATGATCTCGCAGATAACACCCGCCGGAACCAGGCCGGCCAGCCTGGCGATATCCACCGCCGCTTCGGTATGACCGGCGCGCACCAGGACACCCCCGTCGCGCGCGACGAGCGGGAATACATGGCCAGGCGAAACAATATCGTCGCGACCCCGGGACGCATCCACCGCTACGGCGATCGTGCGCGCCCGATCGGATGCGGAAATCCCGGTCGTGACGCCCTGGCGCGCCTCGATTGACTGGGTAAAGGCGGTCTCGTGCTGGGAGCGGTTGTCACGGCTCATGGGCGCGAGGCCAAGCTGGTCGGCACGGTCGCGGGTGACGGCAAGGCAGATCAGGCCCCGGCCATGCTTCGCCATGAAGTTGATTGCATCGGGCGTCACCATCTGGGCGGGGAAGATGAAGTCGCCTTCATTCTCCCGGTCCTCGTCGTCGACCAGGATGAACATGCGCCCATTGCGCGCCTCGTTTATGATCTCCTCTGTCGGCGAGATCGTGCGTTGCAGGTCGGCCTGAGCCATGGCGTCTCTCGTTCCGGTTCGGGTAAGGCGGAGCGCCGCCGGCGGCGCCGGCGCCGAGCATTGCTGCCTTTGTCGTCGTGGATATTCTCGCGTGGCGTGCCCGGGGGGAGTAATCCCCCCGCGCCTAGATGTCCGGTGTCGGGGGGAGGCCGATGAGGCTGCGCCCATGATGCTGGGAATTGGTGTCATAGTCCGAGCCGAGGTGCAGGCGGACCGTATGGCCATCGCGCCAGTAACGCTGCATCGGATTGAAATCGGCGATCGCGCTGGCGCCGGCGCCGTGGAAGAGGCGGTCGATGACCTGGGTCGCACGGTCGGTGACGAACGGGAACTTGCCCAGCATGTCGAAGAATTTGGACTCCGTCAGCTTCTCGCCCCGCTCGCCATAGGCCTGAACGGAATCGACCAGATGCTTGTAATAGACGGAGATGGATTCGAGCTCATGCACTGACTCGGAAAGGCGCATATAGCCGGCCGGGTTGAGGATGCCGTAGGCATCGGACAGCAGGTTCTTCCGCGAGCGCTGCCGCTTCGTATATTCGCGCAGCATTCCATCCGCGCAACCGAGCGCCACGGCGGGAAGGAAGGTCGGAAAGATCAGCGAGAAGGGCACCCGTGCGATCCAGCTGTCGACCGTACCGTCTCCACGGCTATAGCCGAAATTGAGCGCGTCGAGCCGCTCCATCCTGCGCCACGGCACGAAGGCATTGTCGAATACGAGGTCCTTGGACCCGCTGCCGCGCATTCCGGTCGAATACCAGGTGTCGTCGATGACGAACTGGCTGCGATGCATCATCGACATATATTGGCGGTGCCGCCGCTCGGGATATTCGGAGTCGCTCGGATCCGGGACCTTGATCCCGACCATCGCCCATTCGGCATGATCGCAGCCGCTCGACCACCGTCCACGGCCCGAGACGACGACCCCGCCTTCGACGACCTTCGCCTTCATCACCGGCGTCCCCGAGGAGGAGATGATGGTGTCGGGCGTGCTGCCCCAGACTTCCTCCTGGACCGAGACGTCGAACAACGAGATGCCGCTCTGGTGGATATTGAGCACGCCCGTGACCCACCCGGTCGAGGGGCAGGCGGTGGCGACTGCCCGGACCCCTTCCGAGAAATCAGAAAGGTCGCGCTCGTCGCCGCCCCAGGCGGCGGGCACGAGCGCGCGCATGAAACCCGCTTCGCGGATGATGTCGATATTCTCGACGGGCACCATCCGTGCCTTCTCGGTCGCCGCCGCGCGTTTCGCGATCTCGTCCAGATAGGGCGCGACACGCTCGGCCAGCGACTGGCGATGAACCGGCTTCGAAGCGATCTTTATCTTGGTTGCCATCGGGCTTCTCCTGACCTCAAGCCGCGAGCTGCGCGATGACCGCTTCCGCGTTCCGCAGGATGTCGTCGACCTCATCGACGCGCTGGCGCATGCCCTCGGCGCGGATGAAGGAGACATCGAACATTCCGAGGAACCCGAGTTGGATGCGCAGCAGCGGCTCCTGGAAATCGAAAGCCTTGATCGGAACGTCGGCATAATCGCCGCCACGCGCCTCTATGACAAAGACCTTCTTACCGAACAGCAGCCCCTTAGCGACGCCGGGAGCCGCATATTGGAAGGTCCGGCCGGCGATCGTGATATGGTCGATCCAGGCCTTGAGCTGGCTGCAGATGGTGAAGTTGATCATCGGCGCGCCGATGACCAGGATGTTCGCATTCTCCACCTGGGTCACCAGGCGGCCGGACAGGTCGACGGCCGCACGCGTTTCCGCGCTCCAGTCGTCGGGTGTGCCCTCCGCAGCCTTCAGGATATCAGGCCCGAAATGCGGGAGCGGCTCCACTGCCAGGTCGAGCAGCTCGACGTCGACATTGGCATGCGTGGCAGTCCAGGTGTCCACGAATTTGCTGGACAGCGTTCGGGTCACCGAATTGCCGAGATTGGGACTCGACTGGATGTGCAAAAGCCGCGGCATTCTCCGACCTCTCCATTGTGTTTATCGGCCGAGCCTACCGATTTGCCTCCAATCTGGAAAATCGATATATTCGAACTTTCTCATCTGAACTCCTGATGATGGCTTTTGGGCGGTTCGAGCCCTGGCGGGACGTGAATGGCGATACGATCGAAGAACCTCAACCTGATCCCGATCCTCCAGGCGCTGCTGAAACATGAAAGCGTCGCCCGCGCCGCAGATGAGGTGGGACTGTCCCAGCCGGCGATGAGCGGTGCGCTCGCACGCCTCCGCGAGCTGCTGGATGATCCCTTGCTCGTCCGGGTCGGCCGGGCGATGCGGCTGACGCCGAAAGCCGAGCGCATGCGCCGGCGCCTCGACGATGTCTGCGCACAGATCGAACTCGTGTTTCAGCCGGAGACCTTCGATCCGTCGAACGCGCAGCTGACCTTCCGGATCGGCGTCCCGGACTATATCGCCTATCTCCTGACGGCGACGATGCTGACACGGCTGGAGATGGAGGCGCCAGGCATCAGCATCATGTTCGTCGATGCCCCGACCGAGCTTCCGCGCCTGCTCGATGAATCCCAGGTCCATCTCGCCGTCTGCGCCGACCTGCACATGTGGCCGGAGTTGCGGAGCGAACTCCTGTTCCGCGATCGCTTCGTGGCGGCGGTGGCAAAAGGTCATCCCCTGCTCGAACGCAAGGGCGTGACCATCGACGAGCTCAAGCAATATCCAAGTCCAAGCTTGAACTACGATCCGAGTTCATCGCCATCCAGCCACAGCATTCCGTTGCTTGCGCGCCGAACGCAGTGGACAACCGGCATGCCAATCCTCGACATCGAATCCCAGATCACGAGCAAGAGCATGTTCAACGGCGCCCTCTTCGCCGCGCGTCCTCCCGCGGTCGCGCGGGCCCCCGAATCCCTGGTCTGTCACCTGGGGGACATCCTGCCCCTCGCCATCGTCGATACCGCCGAGGAGGCCGCGAGCTTCGACACCTGCATGTTCTGGAGCCCGGTCACCGACGAGGCGATCGAGCATATGTGGCTGCGCGACATGATCAGGAGCTGCCTGGCGAACGTCAATGCGGAGGCGCAGGCAGCTCATCGCTAGCCAATTCCGGCACCGCCAGCGCCTGCCCATCTTCTCGGGCGAGCTTCTCGACCATCCTGTTGAACAGGGTCAGCGACCTGTCATGCGCGGTCGGCATCACGCGCGGCTGGTCGGTCTCATCGATCACGCGCTGCTGATGCTCGATCATCCTCTTGTCCTCGGCAAAGGCCTGCCAGACGAGCGCGATCTGCATGTCTCGTACCGCCTCGTCGCCATGGTCCCTGTGCGGTCCCGCCGAGAAGAAATAGCGGGATGTGCGATCGCCCGTCGGTGTGACCGCCTGGCTGCTGAACGTCGAGCCTCCGATGGCCTGCGACCGATCCGGCGGACCGAAATCGCAAGCGGCTGCCGTGCCGGCCGGAAAGCTTGCATTGTAGAGGAGGAGGATGCCCGGGATCATGAAATCATAGGTCAGGAAATCGTCCACAGGGACGTCGGTTTTGCGCGCGTCTCCACCCGAGGGCCGGGTGGTCCCGACCATCCAGCGCGTGTAGCGAAGACCATGTGGCAGGACATCCCATTTGGGCAGCACCTCGGCGAATTCCAGCCCGCCCTGGAGGCTCGCCTCGTGCACATAGCTGACATGGCTGAGGTCGAGCAGATTGTCATTGATCAGCCGGGCCTCCGCCTCATAGTCGAGCTGACCGCGCCCCAGGATCCAGTCAGGATGGTCCAGGCCCACGGCGGGCGGAATCAGCGCCTCGTCAGCCTTGTCAGGATCGCCCATCCAGATCCACGCCCAGCTGTGCATCTCGACCACAGGATAGGTCTTCAGCCTCGCCTGCGGCGGGATGATCGACTGCCCCGGTATTTCGACGCAGCGGCCATCCGCGTCGAACAGGAGGCCATGGTACATGCAGCGCAGCGATGCGCCCTCGCACCGGCCGAGCGAAAGCGGCGCAAGTCGATGCACGCAGCGATCCTCGAAGGCCACGAGCCGGCCGTCCGACCGCCAGAGCACGATGGGTTCGCCGAGAATGCGGACGGCGCTCGGCTTGCCCGGCTCGATCTCGTCCGCCCAGGCGGCGACATACCAGGTGTTGCGGGCATAGGTCATGACAAGCCTCGTATTTCTGCTGCATTGGCCGAGAAAAATATCGGCCGACCCCTTGAGGGGGCCGGCCGCAGTCCCGCGTCGCTCGCGTGAGAGGGTGCGACGCGCATATGATCTCGTCCGCCCTCTAGAAACTGAACCTCAGTTCGACGCCGAACTCGCGGGGCCGACCGGGGTCATGCTCCTCGACACCGCCGGTGGCGCCGCGGGCAAAATCGGTGCCGCCAACGAGATAATATTCGTTGGTCAGGTTCGTCGCGAAGGCGGCGATGCTCGCCCGGCCGCCGGGCAGAGTATACTGGATTCGACCATTCAGCAGGCCATAAGACGGCATGAGCACCCGGTCGGCGATGGTGACCGACGAATATTGCTCGTCGACCCATGCATAATCCAGGCTGAAGAGCAGGTTGGAATCCCGGGGCAAGGGCACGGTGTAGCGGGCGCCAAGCGAGAATTTGAGCCCCGGAGCCCGCATCAGCTCGGTGTCGAGCGTCACGTTGGGAAGCTCCACGGACGGCCCGGGAAAGCCCATCGGGAAGGTGCTGTAGGTCAGCCCGTCGACCCTCGTATATTTGGAGTCCAGCAGCGACATCGAGCCGGTCAGCAGGAAGTTCGGCGTCGCCTGGAACTGGACCTCCAGTTCGAGACCCCGGATCCGGGCATCGCCGACATTGTCGGTGGTGGCCACCGGCGCCTGCGGGGTCGGGACGAGCCGGTTGAACTGGATGGCATTCCAGTCCGTCTGGAAGATCGTCGGGTTGATCCTCAGCCGGCGGTCCAGCAGTTCAAGCCGGACACCGAATTCGTACGTCCATGCGGTCTCGGGATCGAAGGCCAGGCCGTTATTTGGCAGAAGAGGGCTTGGCGCGAAACCGCCCGCCCGGAAGCCGCGGGCGACGCGAGCATAGATGAGCGTCTCCTCGTTCGGCTCGAAATTCAGGCCGAAAGTCGGCGACAGGTCCTCGAAGGTGATCGACGAGGGCTGGGTCACGCCGATCAGGAAGGTCGTGTTCTTCTCATGCGAATAACGCAGACCGGCGACGGCCGAGAACTGATCGCTGAAGTGGAAGGTGCCCTGAGCATAGAGCGCCTTGGCCACGATATTGTAGGACGGGCGGCCCTGGTCCAGCGGCGGCCCGAAGCCGATCGAGACCAACTGGTTCGTCAGTTGCTGGCTGTCGAAATAATAGCCGCCCACAGTCCATTCCAGCCGCCCGCCCAGCGCCCTGCCGGCCAGCTGAAGCTCCTGCGTGAAGACGTCGAAATCGTTATAGGGCGTGGCGACGCTGAGGATCGACAGCGGGGTCATGTCGAAATCCTGGTACAATTCGGTACGGTACCAGGAATAAGAGGTGATCGACTTCAGGCGAACGGTCTCCGACAGGTCGATCTGGATATTCGACTGCAGCGTCGAATAAGAGGACTCGAACCCGTCCCGCCCATTGTAGCCCGCGAAGCTGCGCCGGTTCGGCGAGATATAGGCGTTGGTGAGCGGCGTGGTTTCGCCGAACAAGACAGCGAGACCGACGAACTGTGCCAGGGGATTCACCGAGGCGATCAGGACGGGGCGCCCGTTGGACTCCTGTTCGAGATGCTCGCCCTTCAGATCGATGGTGATCCAGTCGGCCGGGGTCCAGCGCGCGCGCATGCGCACTGCCCACGTCTCCTCGGCGCCCCGGTCCACGTCGTTGGCGATGTCGTAAATATAGCCGTCGCGATCATTGTACATGCCGGACACGCGAATGGAGAATCGGTCTGTGACGGGCAGGTTGAGCGCCGCCGAAAGATCCGTCCGGTCGAAGCTGCCATAGGTTCCGGAGACATAGCCGCCAAGCTCGCGACCCGGTGCGCGGCTCACATATTGGATCGCGCCGGCGATCGTGTTGCGGCCGAACAGGGTGCCCTGCGGTCCGCGCAGCACCTCGACCCGCTCGACGTCGAGGAGCCCGAGGATGTTGCCGCGGCTGGACGCGAAATAGACCTCGTCGAGATAGATGCCGACTGCGGCGGAGGAATCCTGCGCATCGACGCCCATGCCGCGGATCGAGACGCTGCCGCCGGCGCTGCCCGTCCCGGCGCGATTGCCGATGGAGAGGTTCGGCACATAAGCGGCGACGTCCTGGATGGTGGCCACATTCCGGTCGCGCAAGGTCGTCGCCGACAGGGCCGAGACCGCCAGCGGCGTGTCCTGGAGACGGGTCTCCCCGCGCGTCGCCGTGACGATGATATCGGTCCCGTTGTCCGGCTCGCCGGCCTCGGGCTGCGGATCGGCCGCAGGCTGGGCTGCCGCCGTCGTTTGCGCCTGGTCGGCGTCCACCGCGGTCTGCGCATAGGCGCCCGCGGGCGCGAGCAATGCGACGACCATGGCGCCGCAACGAAGTTGCGTTTTGAAAGCTCTCATCAGACTCCCCTCCGCTTGTGCCGTTTTCCTGCGCTTCGCTCGCCGGCAATTGGCCTGCCATTGGCTGCGCTATCTTATATGGAGCGGACGATAGACCCCGCCGCGCCTTCCGGAAAATCGATATATTGGAATGAAATCATCGCTCTGGCGGATGTATCGGGGGCGTTACGATCAATGCGTCAACGGCCCGCCAATCTCTCGATCGGCACGCTGCGAGCCTCCCCCGCGAGGCCGGTGGACGGGTGCCTACCCGTTCATGCTGAACGATGCAGAGCCCAGTTGCTCGACCTCCAGTTCCACAAGATTTCCGGGAGACAATGCGACCGCCGCGGTGGCGCCGCCCGCGAGGATGATCGACCCCGCCGCAAGCGTTTCGCCGGCCGATGCGACCATCCTGGCGGCAGCGACGAGCGAGCGCAGCGGGTCGCCAAGGATCGCCGCGGTCGAGCCGAACTGGGCCGGGCGGCCGTCGATCGACAGGACCATGCCGAGATTGGAGGCATCGACGTCGCGCCGCCGCCAACCACCGACGACGAAGCCCGACGAGGACGAATTGTCGGCGACCACGTCAGCGAGCGAGAATTTGAAATTCTCGTAGCGGGAATCGATGATCTCGAGCGCGGGAGCCACTGCCTCGACCGCGTCGAGCGCTTCCAGCGCCGACACCTTGCCGGCGAGCGGCTTGCGCAGGAGATAGGCGATTTCGGGCTCGACCCGCGGATGGACGAAGCTTCCGAATGCGACGGTCCCGCCATCGTCATGCAGCATCGCATCGGTCAGGCGTCCCCAGATAAGGTCGTCGACGCCCATCTGGGCCATCTTGGCGCGGCTGGTGAACCCCATCTTCATGCCGATGCGGCGCTCGCCGCGCTGCAGGCGCAGGGCAATGAGCGCGCGCTGGATCTCATAGGCATCGGCAAGGGCGATGTCGGTCTCCGCGGAGAGCTGGGGGATCGCCCGTCCCGTGCGTGCCGCCTCGTCCAGTCGCGCCGCGAGCGCTTCGATATCGGCCATGATCAACCCTCCGCCGAAAAGACAGCGCTGACGCTGCCGAGACCCGAAATGGCCGCCGAATAGGTCGCGCCGGCCCTGGCCGGGACCATTGGACCGAGCGCCCCGGAAAGGACCACATCGCCCTCGCGCAGCGGACTGCCATTCTTCTGCATGGTCCGGGCCAGCCAGAGGAGCGCGTTGACCGGATTGCCCATGCAGGCGGCACCGCAGCCGACCGACACCGGCTCGCCGCGGCTGGTCAGCGACATGCCGCACAGCCGCAGGTCCAGCCGGTCGAGCTTGCGGGGCGATCCCCCCAGGACGAACAGGCCGGACGAGGCATTGTCCGCCACCGTGTCGTAGATCGAGATCTTCCAGTCCCGGACCCGGCTGTCCACCACCTCGATCGCCGGCAGCGCGAACTCGACAGCGCGGATCACCTGGGGAAGCGCCAGACCATCATCCTCGAGGTCCTTCCCCATGACGAAGGCGACCTCGGCCTCCACGCGCGGGGCGATCAGCCGGTTGAAGGGAAGCTCCTGCGCATCGCCAAAGGCCATCAGGTCGGTCAGGAAACCGAAATCGGGCTGATCCACGCCGAGCTGCGTCTGCACCGCCGCCGAGGTCAGGCCGATCTTCCGCCCGATGACGCGCGCGCCGGCGGCGACCTGCTCCTGCTCGAGCAGCCGCTGGGCCGCATAGGCGCCCTCCACGCCTGCGCGCTCGACGAGCGGCCGGACCGGATCGCAGGCCTCGCGCGAGCGCAAGGCGGCGGACAGGCGCCCGGCCGCCGCCGCGACATCCGGTTCGAACGATTCATCCATCATTGGTCTCCGGTCCTTCGCGGTCCCGCGCGGCGGCCGCCTTCACGAGGTCCAGCGCGACATCCACGATCATGTCCTCCTGGCCGCCGACCATCTTGCGCCGGCCGAGCTCGACCAGGATCGCGCGTGTATCGAGCCCATGCTCGGCCGCCGCCTTTTCGGCGTGGCGCAGAAAGGATGAATAGACGCCGGCATAGCCCAGGGTCAGCGTTTCCCGGTCGACGCGAACCGGCCTGTCCTGCAGCGGACGGACGAGATCCTCCGCGGCATCCATCAGGCCGTAAAGGTCGCAGCCATGGTTCCAGCCATGCACGTCCGCGGCGGCGATGAAGACCTCGAGCGGCGCGTTGCCGGCCCCGGCCCCCATGCCGGCGAGGCTCGCATCGACCCGGACCGCGCCGTTCTGGACCGCGACGATCGAGTTCGCCACACCCAGCGAGAGATTGTGATGCGCATGGACGCCGCGCTGGGTCTCGGGCTTAAGCACGCGATCATAAGCCTGCAACCGCGCCGCATAGCCGTCCATGGTCAGGGCGCCGCCGGAATCGGTCACGTAGACGCAATGGGCGCCATAATCTTCCATCAGCTTCGCCTGCCGCGCGAGTGGCTCCGGCTCCGACATATGGCTCATCATGAGGAAGCCCGACACGTCCATCCCGAGATTTCGGGCGGCCTCGATATGCTGCCTCGACACGTCGGCCTCGGTGCAATGCGTGGCCACGCGCACCGAGCGAACACCGAGGTCGAAGGCGCGCTTCAGATCATGCAAGGTTCCGATCCCGGGCAGCAGCAAGGTGGTCAGGACCGCATGGTCGAGTATTTCAGCCACCGCCCCGATCCAGTCCCAGTCGGTATGCGCGCCGAAGCCGTAGTTGAACGAGGAGCCGGACAGGCCGTCGCCATGCGCGACCTCGATCGCATCGACCTTGGCGGCATCGAGCGCGCGCGCGATCGCACGGACATGGTCGAGGTCGTATTGGTGCCGGATGGCATGCATGCCGTCGCGCAGGGTGACGTCCTGGATGTAGAGCCTGGAAGAGGCCGGATCGAACGCCATCACGCCGCCTCCGGCGCGAAACGCCGCGCCGCGATCTTCTCCGCAACGCTCAGTGCGGCGGAGGTCATGATATCGAGATTTCCGGCATAGGTGGGCAGATAATGCCCGGCGCCCTCGACCTCGAGGAACACGGTCACCTTTAGGCCGGTGAATTCGCCTTCCAGCTCGGGGATGCGCAGGGGCCGATTGCCGCCGATGGTCTCGAACTGCACCGCCTGCTTGAGCCGGTAGCCGGGAACATAGTCGTTCACCTCGGCGACCATCGCCTCGACGCTGCGCGCAATGGCCTCGCGGTCGCCCCCCTCGGTGAGGCAATAGACCGTGTCGCGCATGATCAGCGGCGGTTCGGCCGGATTCAGGACGATGATCGCCTTGCCGCGCCCGGCGCCGCCGAGCGCCGCGATCGCCCTGCTCGTCGTCTCGGTGAACTCGTCGATATTGGCGCGCGTCCCCGGCCCGGCGCTTCGCGAAGCGATCGAGGCGACGATCTCGCCATAAAGCACCTTCGCCACCCGATTGATGGCATGGACGATCGGGATGGTTGCCTGGCCTCCGCAGGTCACCATGTTGACATTGTCGGCATCGAGATGGTCAGCGCCGTTGACCGCCGGCACCACATAGGGGCCGAGCGCGGCCGGGGTGAGGTCGATGACCACCTTGCCATGCGCGCGCAGCGCCGCGTCATGCCGCGCATGCGCCCCGGCGGACGTGGCGTCGAAGACGATCCTTATCTCGTCGAAGCCGGGCAAGGCGAGCAGGCCATCCAGTCCTTCGCTCGTCGCCGGGATGCCGAGGTCCCGCGCCCGCGCAAGGCCCTCTGACTGCGGGTCGATGCCGACCAGAGCGCCCATGTCGAGCGACCGCGACAGCCGCACGATCTTCATCATCAGATCGGTGCCGATATTCCCCGAGCCGAGGATCGCGACCCTGGTCCTGGCCCCGTCGGATGCGGCGGGCGTCATTTGATCGGCGGCCGCGGCAGGATCGGCTCGCCCGGTTCCAGGACGAAGACATAGTCGAGCGAATACCAAGGCGAGTCCGTCTCCGGCGCGCCGGGACGAGGCGTGTCGTGCCTGACATAGTCGCCGGTGGTGGCGCGCGTGACGCCGAACTGGACGTCCGTCTCCAGATGCTCGTCGGCCGGATCATAGACCTGGCCGATCGAGACCTTGAAGCCCGGCTTGACGATCAAGGCGTGGAGATGCGCGGGCCGATAAGGGTGACGCCCCTGCGCCTCGAGCAGCCGCCCCACGACCCCGTCGGTGGGGATCGGATAGCCGATCATCTTCACCGTGGAAAACCAGAAGCGGCCATCGGCATCGGTCGTGAACTTGCCGCGCAGGTTCATCTCCGCCTGTTCCGGATCCTGGTTCTCATAATAGCCGGCCGGCGAGGCATGCCAGATGTCGACCTCTGCGCCGGGGACCGGCGCGCCGGCCTGGTCGACCACGCGGCCGGTCACGACGAGGCGCGGGCCCGGCGTCGGCGACCGGACGATGGTTCCGCCATTCTCGGTGGGCGGCGAATGCATGCGCCAGAACGGGCCGAGCAGGTTCTGCGTGGTCTCGGCCTGCCCCTGGTTGCCGTTGTTGAGCAGGCAGATGAGCGACGAGATGCCGAGCGATCCCGCCATCAGGACGGTCTCGTTATGGCTATCATTGCTGCGCTGCCCCAGCTCATTGATGAGCGCGGTCGCCTCGCGAAATTCGCGCTCGGTCAGGGCCACGTCCCGGACGAAGCCGTGCAGGTGCGTCACGAGCGACACCATGATCTCGCGAAGACGCGGATCCGCGGTCCGCTCCATGACGGCAAGCACCGCCGGCGTTACATCCTGCTCGGTCCTGATCATCCCGCCGTCTCGTCACGGCTGCGCGCCTTGTCGAAGGCGCCGAGGCCGGGCTTGTAGCTTTTCTCGTCGATGAACTGCCGAATGCCCTCGTGCCGGGATTGCCGATCGTGGAAACTGAGCGATTCCTGCGCCAGCACCAGATATTCCTCCGCGCTTTCGAAGGTCATCTCGCCCATCTTGCGCATGGCCTTCTTGATCGCCGTGAGGGTCAGGCCGTTCTTCTCCAGCAGCAGGCGCGCCACCCCCTCGACATGCTCGCGCAGCGAGGCGAGCGGCACGGACTCGTTCACCAGGCCCCATTCGGCGGCTGTCCTGCCGTCGATATTCTGGCCGGTGAGCGCGTGAAACATGGCCTTCCGGAACGGCATCAGATCATAAGCGACCTTTGCCGCGCCGCCCCCCGGCAGGATCCCCCAATTGACCTCGCTCAGCCCGAACTGCGCCTCGTCGGCGGCATAAGCCAGGTCGCAGGCGAAGAGCGGGCCATAGGCGCCGCCGAAGCACCAGCCATTGACCATCGCGATGGTCGGCTTCTGGAACCTGCGAAGCCGCTGCCACCAGCCATAGGCCTCGCGCTGCGCCTGGCGCGTGCCGCCAAGGCCCCTTGCCTCCGCTTCCCGAAAATATTCCTTGAGATCCATGCCGGCCGACCATGCCGGGCCCTCGCCGGTCAGCACCAGGATGCCGACATCGTCGCGAAACTCCAGTGCATCGAGGACCCCCATCATCTCCCGATTGAGGATCGGATTCATCGCGTTCCGCTTGTCGGGACGGTTGAGCGACACCCACGCAATATTGTCGGCCACATTGACCGTGACCACGCTCGCCTCACCGGCCATTTCCGTTTCCTCGCTCACTGCCCAACTCCATGATCTGACTGTTTCCAAACAGGGCCACACGCCGCTGCGCGCTTTCGATCTCGGCGAAACAGGCCGCGGCGCGCTCCGAAAGCCCGACCAGGAAAGTCGCCCCCGACCGGCGGAGGCGGGTCGCGGCCGGATCGTCGCCGTCGAGCGCTGCCAGCCTCCCGGCGATCCAGCCCATCGCGGCAAGTCCCGAAAGCCTGAGAAAGGGAAGTGCGCCGGCCTCACTCGCACCGTCGCCGGACAAGGCCGAGGCGGCTTGCTCGAGCAGGTCATAGGTCGGCGCCAGCGCCTCGCGCGCGCCGCCCTGGAAGGATGGGTCGGCGCGCGCCACGTCGAGAAAGGCCCGAAGGCCAAGACCCTGTTCGCGCCGCAGCCGCCGCTCCAGCAGGTCGAGCGCCTGGATGCCGCTCGTCCCCTCGAAGATGGTCAGGACCTTGGCATCGCGCAGGATCTGCTCGGCCGGCCATTCGCGCGTGAACCCGGCCCCGCCCAGGATCTGGATGGCATCCCCGGCAAGCTCGAAACCGGTCTCGCCGCCCACCGTCTTGAAGACGGGCAACAGGAACCGGACGATCGCCCCGAGCTTCTCCGCTTCCTCGCCCGCCTCGCCGAAGGCGGCCAGGTCGGCCATGGTACAGAGCGCGAGGCCGATGCCGCGCAGGACGTCCGTACGCGCCGCCATGTCGAGCAGCATGCGCTGGATATCCTGATGCTCGGCAAGCAAGGACGGGGTCGCGCCGGTCCCTCCCTGCCTTCGCTCATGCGCATAGCCAAAGGCGACATCGAAGGCCCCGCTTGCCGCCGCGACGCCCTGCACGCCCACCGCGATCCTCATGTTGGTGATCATCACGAACATCTGGGCAAGCCCCCTGCCCTCCTCGCCAACGAGATGGGCGAGGGAGCCTTCGAAACCGAGCGCGCAGGTCGCGGACATGTGCAAACCGAGCTTCTCTTCAATGCGGCGCACCGCGATCCCGTTGCGCTCGCCATCCTCGAGGCGGTCGGGCACCAGGAACAGGCTGAGACCCTTCGCGCCCTCGGTCCGCGCCAGCAGGCAATGGCCGATCCGGGAGGTGAGATCCTGGTCGCCAAAGGAGATCCACTGCTTCTCGCCGGTCACGCGCCACATGCCGTCCGCGTCGCGCTCCGCCCGCGTCCGCATCCGCGGCACGTCGGACCCCGCCTCCGCCTCGGAGATGCAGATCGTCGCGGCCCATTCGCCGGAGCAGAGCCTGGGCAGCCACTCGGCCTTGAGGATGTCGCCGCCAAAGGCATCGAGCAATCTGGTTGCGGATCGCGCGGGCACGGGCATCATCCCGAAGGATGTGCAGCTGCGGTCAAAAATCTCCTGCACGGCCATGACAAGGAACTGGGGCAAGGCCTGCCCGCCTGCGCTGACCGGCATGTCCATCGCGATCCAGCCGGCCTGCGCGAAAGCCCGCCAGACGGCCGCATGGGCCGGGGCGGTCTTCACGCGGCCGCCATCGAGGCTACAGCCAAGTCTGTCGCCCTCCTCGTTGAGCGCCTCCAGATGTGCGTCCGCGAAGCGGGCGGCCTCGTCGAGAATGGCGGTTACCGTTTCGGGCGCGGCCTCGGCGAAGCTGGGCCGCAGCGCGCGCACGCGCTCGACGAACGGCGATGCCTCGATCTGCCGCGCGATCAGGCCAGTGTCCGCAGGCTTCAGGCGCGCGCGGGTCATGCGGCCTTTTCGCTCCTGGCCTGGGCGGCCCGCGCCTCGCTCAGACCGGCGAGCGACAATTGTCCGACCCGGTCGATGATGTTGAAGAAATCGGCCTGCTGGGACGGCGTGAGCCAGCCGAACACCTCCTGCCTGAGCTCCGCCTCCGCATCCTGCGCGGCCGCGAAGGCGATCTCGCCCTGCCTCGTCAGAAAGATCGCGTTGGTCCGCCGGTTGCTTCCCGGCCGGCGCTCCACATAGCCAAGCCCGGCCAGCTTATCGATCAGCAGCATGGCCGAGGCGCGATTGAATCCCATCGTGTCCGCCAGCGAGGATTGGTCGCAGCCGGGCTTCTCGTGGATATAGGCAAGTGCCATGACCCGGCTGGGCGTCAGGGACAGCGGCTCGAGCATCACCCGGAAGCGAGCCATGAACGCGGCCCCCGCCACGCCGAACCGGACCCCGGGGCGATCCTGCATCAGGGCGATGTCCGAAAGACGAGGTATGTTGTCGAGGCCCATCCTGCTCTCCTGTCCGGCATGCCACGAGCACCTGATAGGAGCATCACTGTATGGCGGCAATACGTTTTAGAAGCCATACAAGACCGTCCGCTCGCGCTCGAGCCTGCGGCCGACGCTCCTGCGCTCAATCGGGTCGCCTGGTGCGCCAGCCGCCCTCATAATCCTCGCGCGCGACCTTCGAATGAGGGGCCGGCGACACGATCGCCCTGACCTCGATCTGCCAGTTGGAGAATTCCGGCGCGACAACCGGATAGACATAGGCGCCAATCCTGGAATTGCGGAGCAGATCGACGGGGTTGCCCCCGGTCCTGAGTACATCCTCGAGGGTCTTGCGTTCAGTCATGTCCCGTCTCCTCCATCGCCGGTGTCACCGGCCGAAGTCCCTCATCGCGAAATTCCCCGCCTGCCGCCTGTCCCGCGAGGGCGCGCCACGACGTGCGGACAAAATCGTCGAGCAAGGCGGCGGCGTGCGTACGTGAGACAGGCGTCGCGAGCGCATGATCGATGGTCGCGACCACGCCCTGTAGCGGCCGCACGTCGGCACGCCCCGCAAATGCCTTTTCGACCGTCTCGCGAATGCCCACCACCGCGTCCAGGCCCTGCGCGTCGAAGCCGGCAAAGGAAGCCTGCGGGCCTTCGAAGGCCGTGCGCGTCGCGTTCCGCAAAACGCGCTGGAGCACGAGATCATAGGCGGCGCCCGCCGAGGATGCGATCCGGACGCCCGCCGCATCCAGCTCCCGCACGTCATGCAGAGGCGACGAGGTCCGGACGACTGCGATCGCCTGGATGGACAGGTAGGGAGGCGTGAAATGGAAGGCGCTGCGCGCGGCATCGACGGCAAGGAATGCCACGTCCCACGCATCGCCCGCCGCAGCCTTCAGGACTTCGCCGGCAGACTTGTAGGCGATGACGGAGACCGGCAGGCAGGTCCATGCACCGAGGGCGGCGGCGAGACGCGGAGCGGGCCCGACAAGCGCGTCGCCACGCCGGCTTACCGTCGCGGCATTGCCGACATTCATCGCGACGCGGATGTTTCCGGTCGGCGCGAGTTCGGCCAGCGCCACGGAGCGCTTGTCTGCGGCGGACATCAGATCGGGAAATGGCCGGGCTGGGTCTCGAGTGTGACCCAGCGCGTCTCGGTGAAACTGTCGATGCCGGCCTTGCCGCCGAACCTGCCATAGCCGGAGGCGCCGACACCGCCAAACGGCATCTGCGCCTCGTCATGGACGGTGGGACCGTTCACATGACAGATGCCGGAGCGGATCCGGCGCGCAAGCCGCAGCCCACGCGCCGCATCCCGCGTGAAGACCGACGCCGACAGGCCATAAGGGCTGTCATTGGCGAGGCGCACCGCGTCATCCTCATCGACGGCACGGATCAGGCCAACGACCGGCCCGAAGCTCTCGTCATGATAGATTTGCATGTCGGGGGTCACGCCGGCGATCACGGTCGCCGACATCAGCAGGCTCGCCGCCTTGCCCCCGGCGAGCACCGACGCACCCTTGCCTGTCGCATCCTCGATCAATGCGTTGACATGGTCGATCGCGCGCTGGCTGACGACCGCGCCCAATGGCGCCTTCCCTTCCGCGGGATCCCCGGCGCACAGAGTCGCCGCCTTGGCGGCAAATCTCTCGGCGAAGGCGTCGGCGACCTCGTCGACCACGATGATCCGCTCGGTCGACATGCAGATCTGGCCCTGATTCATGAAGGCGCCGAACGCCGCCGCCTTTACCGCCTCGTCGAGGTCGGCATCCTCGAGCACGATCATCGGCGCCTTCCCGCCCAGTTCGAGCAGACATGGCTTGAGTTGCTGCGCACACTGGACCGCGATCAGGCGACCGATCTCAGTCGAACCAGTGAAGTTGATGCGCCGCACCTCCGGGTGCCGGATGAGCGCGCCGACAATATCGGGGCCATCGCCCGGCGCATTGTTCACCAGCGTGACGACGCCGTCGGCGAAGCCGGCTTCGGCAAAGCAGGCGACAATCAAAGCGTGCGTGCGCGGGCTGGCTTCCGACGCCTTCATGATCGCGCAATTGCCACAGGCAAGCGGAACAGCGATCGAGCGGACGCCCAGGATCACCGGTGCATTCCATGGCGCAATGCCGAGCAGGACACCGATGGGTTCGCGCAGCGCCATCGCGATACAGCCAGGCTTGTCCGAGGGAATGACTTCCCCGGCGATCTGCGTGGTGATCGCGGCGGCCTCCCGCAGCATGCCGGCGCCGAGCATGATGTTGAACCGTGCCCACGCCTCCGTGGACCCGATCTCGGCCATCATCGCCGTGACGATCTCGTCAGACCTCGTCACGAGCCTGTCCGCCGCTTTTGTCAGCAATGCCCGGCGCGCATTGGGCCCGGTCGCCGCCCAGGCGGGAAATGCCGCGGCCGCGCGCGCGACGATGTCATCGATCTCACCCACCCGCGTCGCCGGCACCGGGTCGCTCATATTCCTCTCGCTCATCATGGGTCCCCGATCCTGGCCGCGGGCGTCTCGCTCGTTCGAATCACATTATAATTGAAATTGTATGGCGACAATACGTTTTGGAAGCCATACAAGTGAGCCGGCGCCCCAAGCGCCCGCCATCGACCATGGAGGCCTTCATGAATCCCCATCTCAATTCACTGTTCTCGCTTGCCGGCAGGACCGCTCTGGTCACCGGCGGGTCTCGCGGCATTGGCAAGATGATCGCGGCGGGTTTCATCGGTGCCGGCGCGCGCGTCTACGTGTCGTCGCGAAAGGCGGACGCCTGCGACAAAGCGGCTGAGGAGCTGGCGGCGGACGGCGGCTATTGCGCCTCGCTCCCACAGGACGTCTCCACCGTCGAAGGGTGTCGCGCTCTCGCCGCCGCATTCTCGGAGCGCGAACCGCAGCTCGACATCCTCGTGAACAATGCGGGCGCGGCCTGGGGCGCGGGATTTGACGACTTTCCGGAACATGGGTGGGACAAGGTCCTCGACCTCAATCTCAAGTCGCCCTTCTTCCTGACCCAGGCCCTGACCCCTGCCCTTCGCGCCGCGGCGCGCGCGGATCGTCCGGCCAAGGTGATCAATGTTGCCTCGATCGACGGCATCCGGCTCGGGCCGGCGGAGACCTACTCTTATCATGCGAGCAAGGCCGGACTCATCTACCTGACCCGTCGACTGGCGGCCCGGCTTGTCGGCGAGCATATCAACGTCACCGCGATTGCCCCCGGCGCCTTCGCTTCGGAGATGAATCGCGCTGCCCGCGACCAGGAAGAGGCGATGGCGAAGCTGATCCCCGCCGGCCGTATTGGCACACCCGAGGATATGCAGGGCATTGCGATCTATCTCGCGTCGCGCGCGGGCGACTATGCCGCCGGCATCACCGTCGCGGTCGACGGCGGCGCCGCCCATGCGCAGGTTGCGCCGGATTTCGGCGAGTAGCCGGGAACCTACTCTTCCTCGAAAAAGCCGATGCCCGGCGTCGCGTCTTCCGATTTTTCAGCGAGGATGCGTTCATCCATAGGGTCCGCAACGACCCGCGCGAGGGCGAACCGAGAGGAAGGATATGCGCCGATGACCGTGATTCCAGCCGACTCCGGACCTCCGCCTTTGTTGCCCGACGATGCCGGCTCCATTGCCCGCCTTGGCGAGGCTTTCGCGCGGCAGCGCGAGGCGTTCGGCCGGGACCGTGCGCCGGGCGCGGGAGAGCGGCGTGCGCGCCTGCAGGCACTCATCGGCATGCTGGTCGCCAATCGCGCGCGGATCAGCGCCGCCATCGCGTCCGACTTCGGCGCGCATCCGGCGCCGGCCTCCGACCTGATCGAGGTTCTGGGTGTCATCGGACGCGCCCATCATGCGCTCGCCAATCTGGACGAATGGATGCGCCCGGATGAGCGGAGCGTCGATCCGGCGGTCTATGGGTCAGCCGCCGCCCGCATGGAACTCCAGCCCAAAGGCGTGATCGGCAATATCGTACCCTGGAACTTCCCCTTCGACCTGTCGGTGGGGCCGCTGGTGGATATGCTGGCGGCCGGCAACCGGGTGATCCTCAAGCCATCCGAATATACGCCGGCCTGTGGCGCGCTTCTCAGCGAGATGATCGCCGCGACTTTCGACCCCGACCTCGTGACGGTCGTGCTCGGCGGTATCGAGCTTGCGAGGGCGTTCGCCGCGACGCCCTGGGATCATCTCCTCTACACGGGCAGTCCCGACATCGCACGGCAAGTGATGGCCGCTGCAGCCGCCAATCTCACGCCCGTCACGCTCGAATTGGGCGGCAAATGCCCTGCGATCATCCTGCCCGGCGCGGTGACGCCGGCCAGCGTCGAGTCGGTGCTCGGGACCAAGACGGTCAAGAATGGGCAGATGTGCGTCAGCCCCGATTATTGCCTCGTTCCACGCGGGGAGGTCGAGGCATTCCTGACCGAGGCGCGGGCCTTCATGGACCGGGTGGCGCCCGCATATTCGCGCAGCGACGATTGCACCGGCATCATCTCGCAGCGTCATTTCGAGCGGCTGGCGGACATGCTCGTCGAGGTGCGCGAGCGCCAGGCGAGAATCGTCGAGCTCGAGGATGGCGGCGTCGCCGACCCGGTGAGCCGACGGATGCCGATGGCGCTGGTCGTTGACCCGCCCGAGGACACGGCGCTGATGCGCGAGGAAATCTTCGGGCCGATCCTGCCGGTGCTTGCCTATGACCACATCGACGACGCGATCGCGCGGGTGAATGCGGGAGAACGCCCGCTCGCGCTCTATGTCTTCGGTGAGGACCTCGAGGCTGCGCGCCGGGTGCTCGAGGCCACAACCTCGGGAGGCGCTGCGATCAATACCTGCGCCGCACAGAGCGCTTTGCCTTCACTTGGTTTCGGCGGCAGCGGTGCGAGCGGGATGGGCCGGCACCATGGCATCGAGGGCTTTCGCGAATTCTCGAACCAGCGGGGCGTCGTGACGCGTGGTACCGGCGACATCTTCGACCATTTCTATGTGCCCTACGGCAAAGCGCAGGCTTTGGTGGGGGCCGTCCTGGGAAACTGACCCAGAACGGCCCGCCCACTCTTCAATGACGGCCGAGTTCGGCGCGGCCCACGAGCATGTGATGGACCTCGTCGGGCCCGTCCGCGAAGCGCAGATGCCGGATGTCCGCGTAGAGATTGGCCAGCGGGGTGCGGTCGGTGAGCCCGTAGGCGCCGTGGATCTGGATCGCCTGGTCGATGATCTGGCAAACCCGCTCGGGCACCATCGCCTTCACCATGCTCACCCAGACCCGCGCTTCGCGATTGCCGAGCAGGTCCATCGCCCGGGCCGCCTTGAGCACCATCAGCCGCATCGCTTCCAGGTCGATCCGGGCACGCGATATGACTTCGAGATTCTTGCCCAGCTTCGCGAGCGGCTGGCCGAACGCCTCGCGAGAAATTCCCCGCTTCACCATCAGGTCCAGCGCGATCTCGGCCTTGCCCAGCGTACGCATGCAATGGTGGATGCGCCCCGGCCCGAGCCGTACCTGGGAGATCTCGAAGCCCCGGCCTTCGCCGAGGAGGATGTTCTCCCGCGGGACCCGTACGTTCTTGAAGCGGATATGCATGTGGCCGATCGGTGCATGGTCCTCGCCGAACACCATCATCGGTCCCACGATCTCGACGCCCGGCGTATCCTTGGGCACCAGGATCTGTGAGTGCTGCTGGTTCGGAGGTCCGTCCGGGCTCGTCTTGACCATGCAGATCAGGATCTTGCAGCGCGAATCCCCTGCCCCGGAGATGAAATGCTTCTCGCCGTTGATGACCCATTCATCACCGTCCAGCACCGCGGACGTGCTGATGTTCTTGGCGTCGGACGAGGCGACGTTGGGCTCGGTCATCGCATAAGCCGAGCGGATCTCGCCGCGCAGCAACGGCTCAAGCCAGCGTTCCTTCTGTTCGGGCGTGCCGACACGTTCCAGCACCTCCATGTTGCCGGTGTCGGGCGCCGAGCAATTGAGCGTCTCCGAGCCGATGAAATATTTGCCTAGCTCAGCCGCGATATAGGCATAATCGAGGTTCGAGAGCCCCTCGCCGGTCTCCGCATTGGGAAGAAAGAAGTTCCACAACCCGGCGGCGCGCGCCTTCGCCTTCGCCCCTTCGAGCAGCGCCAGCTGGGCGGGCGCGTAGCTCCAGCGGTCCGGCCTGCCTTCGCCCAGGCGTTCGAATTCCTCGGAGATCGGCGCGACATTCTCGGCCAGATGGCGCTTCACCGCCTCAAAAAGCGGACGGCCTTTCGCGGACATGCGAAGGTCATTCAGTTCGGCTTCCAAATCGATATCGCTCATGGCGGTGCTCCCAGAAGATGCAGCCGGTCATCTACCGCTCGCGCGCGCCATTGCGGTCATGGTGATATTGCATCAGGGTCATGAACGGGGTCGATGACCTAGGACAGTTCTCCGACCTGCGCGAAATGGGCTTCGATAACCTCGCGAAGCCAGCGCAGCGCGGGATCGGCATCCCGCGCCTCGTGCCAGAACAGCCGCAACTCGGACGGTGCGATCTCGAAAGGAAGCGGGAACAGGCGCAGGCCATGGATCGCCTGGAGCATGACTGCATGCGACCGCGGCAAGGTGCAGATGAAATCGGAGCCGGCGACGATCTGCCAGGCCGAGATGGCATGCTGGCAACGGATGCGGATGCGCCGCTCATGGCCAAGCCCCGCCAGCGCCACATCTTCGAGGCCGAGGCCAGCCGACCGCGGCGACACGAAAACATGATCGAGAGCGAGGTAAGTTGGCAGGTCAAGCGCATCGCCGACCAGCGGGTGCCCTTCACGCACCACGACTGCGAGCGCCCCGCGCTCGACCGAAATGGACCGGGTGCCGGGCGACGGCTGACGCTGGACATCGAGCGCGACGTCGAGCGCCCCCGATTCCAGGACACGGTCCAGCCGCTCGCGCCGCAGGTAGGTGCTCCAGATCGACACCTGCGGCGCGAGCGCAAGGACCTTCTCAACGAGCGAGGCGAGCAAGGGGACCTCCGTGGCCGGCCGGAGGCCGATCCGGAACAGGCGGGTCGAGGTCGCCGGATCGAAGGCGGCGGCCCCGCCGAGCGCCATGTCGATGCTGCGCAGCGCGTCCCGCACCGGCTGCACGAGGTTGCGCGCCGCCGCCGTCGGCGTCATCGCATTGCCCTGCCGCACGAAGAGAGGGTCTCCGAAGGCTTCGCGAAGCCGGGCAAGGGTGTGGCTGACCGCGGACTGCGTGAGGTTCAGATGCCGCGCCGCCTGGGAGACGCCGCCATGCGAGTAGATGGCATCGAACACGGTCAGCAGATTCAAATCGAACCGGTTGGGCTGGACCATCAGCCAAGTCCTAAGCGCTGTCCGGTGCCTGCGCTAACGGAATCTGTCGCGGCGGGCGGCATGGACCTGCAGGGAGCCCTCGGCTCCCTGCGCCAGCCCATATCCCGGCCAGACCTTAGTCCCTTCCCGGCCGCATGCCGGCGTCCCACCAGGCGATCGTCATTTCTGCTATCTGATCGCCCCTGATCCGATAGATGGTGAAGAATCGCACGGACACGGACTCCCCGGCCTTCAGGGCGCCATGCGCGAAATCGGGCCGGTCGGCGGTGGCCGTGAAGGTACCGACCGTCTCGGCCATGATCGTGTCGCCCTCGCGCACCACGGTGAGCGCCTCGAGCTCCTCCTTGATGCCGACATGGGTGTCGTTGAGAATGGCGAGCCATTTGTCGCGACCCTCCAGCCGTCCGAACGGCCCCTCGAGCGCAAAATCATCCGTGTAGAATCTCTCGACGAACGTCGCCTCGTCTGTCGTGTTGAACGAGCCGAGATATTCCTGGAAATCGAAAGCCATATCGTTCTTCCTTCAGTTTGAATGATGGATTGGGCAAGCGCGGGGAGCAGGTCAGTAAGCGGCCGTGAAGCGGGCCCGATGGTGATTCTGCTGCTCGAGCTCGTCGACCATCGCGATCGCATAGTCGGCATGGCTGATCCGGCTCTCGCCGGCCTCGTCGACCACCAGCTGGTCGCCGCCGGCGCGGTAGGTGCCAAGTCTCGGTCCGGCGAACAGATTCTGTGCCGGCGAGAAGAAGACCCAGTCCACATCCTTTTCCTTGCGGAGCTCGTCGAGCATGACGATGCCGCCCATGACGAACGGCTTCCACTCTTCGGGAAAGGTCGGCTCGTCGAGCAGGCGCCTGCCCGGCGCCACCTCCAGGCTGGCAGCGCCACCAGTCACGAGCAGCCGGTTCACGCCGGCCTTTCGCAATGCGGAAAGCAGGATGTCGGCGGTGACGTCAAAATGAAGCGCGCTGATCACCGCATCTGCGCCAGCGATGAGGCCTGCCAGCTCATCGGGATTGGCGGCATCGCCCGCCACCGCGGTGACGCCGTGCGAGGGAGTGATCGCCTCCGGCTTGCGTGCGATCGCAACCACTTCATGGCCGCGGCTGGCTAGCTCCGCCGTAACCGCAGCTCCCACCTTTCCGCTCGCACCGAGAACCGCAACCTTCATGTCGATCTCCACTGGTTTCCAATAGAGACCAAGTCTGCTATCGTTACCGCCCATGCAAGAAGGCACTTTCCCCGCACCAGGTCACCCGCAGGTAACTGCCGTTCCGCGTGGCGACACGTTCGCGGCGGCATGTCCCGCACGCGAATTGCTCGACCGGATCGCCGGCAAGTGGAGCGTCCTGATCCTGTTGACCCTCGGCACGCGGGAAATGCGGTTCAACGGCCTGAGACGAAGGATCGAGGGCATCTCCCAGAAGATGCTCAGCCAGACTTTGCGGGCGCTCGAGCGCGACGGCATGATCGCCCGCGCCGTCGAGGACAGCATGCCGGTCACCGTGACCTACAGCATCACACCTTTGGGCCGCGGCCTGCTGAGCTCCCTGCAATCGATGATCGACTGGGCAGAGACGCGGATGGTCGACGTGGCGCAGGCGCAGCGCGACTATGACGCCCTTCAGCGCGCCTGATCATGGCGGTCCCCGATCGCCGGCAATTGCCGTCGATCGGTCATGGAACTTGCGGAAAACTCCGATCACCCCGCCAACAGCAGTTCGCACGCGTCGGAGAGCCTCAGCGGGTTCGCCGCGATAGCCGCCTTCGCCGCCGCACGCAGTGACCGCGACTGGCCATCGTCGAGATATTCGAGCGGCGACTTTCCATCCACCCGGGCAAGCGCCAGGGCGGGCAGCAGCGCCGCCGCCCGCCGCTCCAGCGCGACTGCATCTTCCCAATCCACCCCGGCCAGATAGGCGCCGGCAAATGCGTCATGCGCCTCGCGTAGCGACCGAGCGCCGAGGATCCGCGCCTTGATGGCGAGATGGTTTGCGCAGAAGGCGAGATCGAACGCCGGGTCGCCGAACCAGGCCACCTCGGCGTCAAGAAGAACCGGGCCATGCGGCCCGATCAGAATATTCTTCGGGCTGACGTCGCCATGGACGAGTGCATGTCTTGTCGCCGCCGTTCGGGCGGCAATCTCCCGGAGCGCCGGCGCGACATCGAGATGACGCCGCGCTGTCTCGAGCAGATAGGGATCGATGCGAAGGGCATGGAAATTCGTGTCGGTCGCGAAGCGGCCGGGGAGCGACAGGTCCCGTGCGCTGGCCGCGTGGATACGTGCGATCAGGGCGCCCAGAGCGGCGGCGAAGCGGGCATCGGCCTCGCCCTCGAACAATGCCGACTTCCAGAGCCGATGCGATTGCGGCGGCAGCCAGGCCATCGCGAACAGCCCCTTACCGGGATCGTGCGCGAGCGGGCGCGGGACCGCGCCAGGCGCGATTTCAGAGACGACCTCCATATAGGCCCATTCATAGGCATTGCGGTCGACGGGCGCCTGCCAATCGCTCGCGACCTTCAGCTTCGCGAGCGCGCGCTTCACGCAAAAGTTCGCGACGCTCGTTTCCACGCGCCAGATATCCGAGGAGACCCCACCCGCGAGCGGAGTCCAGTTGCCGGCCTCGCCCCGCTGGGCGAGTCCCTGCTCGACCAGGAATTGCACAAGGTCCGGCGCGGGGTCCCTCATTCTGTCACATCCCTTCCAAGCAAAGCCCTGTCCGGCATTGACGAGCCGATCGGCTTCAAGCCGTGGTTCAGCACGCGGATCCGGCATCCCCGACAAGCGGGCGCGTCGGCTTCGCTCGGGCGATAATGGAGTCGAGCGACTTCAAGCCTGTGCCGGCTCCGGGCCTGCCTCAGAATTCCTGCAGGTCTTCCGCAACCAGCACGATCCCGTCATATTCGCGGGCAATGGCATCGCGCGCCGCCGGCAGCGCGGCACGCTCGACATCCGTGTGAGTCACGACGACCATTTTCGCGCGGCATCGCCGGGCCAGCCGACCGACCTCCTCGGGAGCGAGATGGGCGCGACGAAAATGCACTTCGGCCCGCGCGAGCAGCTCGGGCGCCATTCCAGGCCTTTCGCGCCGGAGCCGGGCGATGGTCGCCACCGGGTCCATCATCTCGCTGACCAGGATGTCGGCGCCCGCGCAGAGCCGTTCGACGCCGGTGCTTGGACCGGTGTCGCCAGTATAAACGATCGACCGGCCGGCGGCATCGAAGCGAAAGGCCAGGGAGACGGGCCTGCTGCCCGCGGGCACGTCCGCAATGATGTGGAAATGGCTGTTCTCCGCGGCGGTGACCGCGATGCCGCCAATGTCGAACCGCGCGCCCCTTCGATCGATTTCAACGATCCGGATCGGGCTGTCTCCCGGTGCTCCGCCCCCGCGTACGCTGGCCATCGTCTCGGCACCGGGCTGCATCGCGGCAAGCAGCCGCTCGACCATGACCCTCGTGCCCGGCGGACCGTAGATTGTCAGCGGCCCGTCCAGCCGCGCCTGGTACCGGAGCGACAGGAAGCCGAACAGTCCGCCGATATGATCGAAATGTAGGTGGCTGATCGCGACGGCCTGCACTTCGCCGAGCCCGACGCCCGCCTTGGTGAGCTGTGCCACCGCCCCTTCCCCGACATCGACGAGGACGTTTGTTGAGCCGAGGCGCACCAGGTTGGAGGGCTGTGAGCGCGTCGGACTGGGTTCGGGGCCGGCCTGGGTCCCGAGCGTCACGAAGCTCATCCTCGGGGCCGCCGTCTGTAAGGCTTCGGCACGAGCCGGCGCGGCGGCAAGCGAGGAAATCATGCCCAACACCAGGAGCAGCTTCGGCATCGCCAGCATGCACTTCGGGTCATTTCTCATCATTCATCCATCCCTACCATCCGCGGGCGCATGCGGCCGCTGCGCGGCGATGCTAGGTAGTCGCGCCTGCCCGGTACAATTCGATTTCGGAATGGCAGACCTTGGGATTTCCTATGCCATTGCGGCATCAGGAGATTGCGCTGGCGTGCAACCGCGAGCGGCGTCCCCGCCGCCTAGGACCGGCGGCAGGTACCCGATTCGTCATATCGCCCTCGCCGGCGTCGCGGTCCACCACCGCCCGAGCCATGCGCATGTCGTCCGCAACGATCGCCTGGTAGGCGCGCTCGGTCAGGGCGAAGAGGGTCTTCAACTCCTCCCCCGACAATGCGTCGCGTATTGGTCGCTCGGTCGCCAGCGCGAGGCCGTGCATTTCCGCGAGGACCCGCTCGCCTTCCGCCGTGAGGGCGATAAGGTTCCGGCGCCGGTCCTCCGACGAGCGGTCACGCCTCGCCAGCCCCGCTTTCTCCAGTTCGTCAAGCAGCGCCACCATGGCCGACTTGTCCAGGCCGACCTCGCGCGCCAGTGCGATCTGCGAACAGCCGGGATTTACCGAGATCAGGGCCATCGTCGTGAACGCGCCGGGGCTCAGCCCATAGCGTGCAAAGGCCTGCACGATCCGCATGCCCAACAAGGTCTGCAGAACGCGCATCCGGAACCCGAGCCGCGTCTCCAGGAGACCGATGTTCATCTGATTGCCGCCGTCCGACACGCGCGCTCCCCTTTCCGCAGCCGATCTAGCGCGGCCACGTGCCGATGTATATGCGTCGAAAAATAGATCGTCCTAATTGACAACCATTTTTATTTTCACCTAATCCTCCATCCGATGCCCGGAGCGATTCCGGCGCGCACGGGAGAGGGACATGGAACCGGCGGATGCGCACGCGCTAACCCGCGCGAACGGTCATATGACCGTCATGAGCCCGGTCGGCTCGCCGCCAGCAATTGTCGGCAAGCGCCTCGCGCCGCGCCTCGCTTCGCTTGAGGGACGGACAATCTACCTGGTCGACAGCCGCTTCGACGATTCCATCGAGCTGCTGCGCCAGGTGCAGGCCTGGTTCGCCGAGCACCATCCTCTCACACATGTCCGGCTGGTGTCGCTGAATGGCTATTATGGCCGCGACGATCCCGAGCTCTGGGCAGAAATCAGGGCGGAGGGTGATGCTGCCATTCTCGGCGTCGGTCATTGCAGCACCTGTGCGCCGGCCGTCGCCACCCATGCGGTCACGCTGGAGACCAAGTTCGGGGTGCCGACGGTGACCCTGCATACGAGCAAGTTCGACAAGGTCGTCCGGTCCGTCCTGCGCATGGCCGGACTACCGGGCGTGCCGACCGTGTTCGTGCCGCAGCCGGTCATGGGCAGGTCCCCCGCGGAGCTGCGGGCCTATGTGGACGGCGAGGATCCCGTCGCCGGCGGGTTGGTCATGCAGCATGTCCTCGAGGGTCTGACAGGCAGCCCCGGAGAGGCCACCGGTTCATCCGGCGGGCAGGCGCGCGCCACCCCGCGTCATGTCTCCGCGGCATCGGAAGAAGAGCTGCACGATCTCTTCCTGAGCCGCAACTGGACCGACAAGCTGCCCATCGTGCTTCCGACCGAAGAGCGCGTGGCTGCGATGCTCGCCGGCACCCGCCGCGGGCGGCACGAAATGGTCGGAAGCATGCAGGCCACGCTCAATCGCGGCGCCTGGGACTATGATGTCGAGAAGGTCGCCGTCAACGCGGTGATGGCCGGCGCGCGCCCCGAATATTTCCCGGTCATCCTCGCACTTGCGGCATCGGGCTTCACGGCGCGCAGCAGCTCGTCAAGCTCGGGCGCGTGCATGGTGGTCGTGAACGGCCCGGTGCGCGCGGAGATCGGCATGAATGCCGGCGTCGGTGCCATGGGCCCTTACAATCATGCAAATGCGACGATCGGCCGGGCCTACGGTCTCCTCTCGCAGAACCTGCAGGGCGGATCGGTGCCCGGCGAAAGCTACATGGGTTCGCTCGGCAACGGCCATTCATACACTAACGTCACCTTCGCCGAGAATGAGGAGCGAAGCCCCTGGGAACCGTTGCATGTGCGGCACGGGTTCGCGCCTGACGACAGCGCGGTCAGCATCTTCTTCGGCCTCCGCTCTACCTCGTTCAGCCTTGGTCTGCGCGAAAAATACTGGCGCGAACATGTTCGAGACATGCTCGCGGGCGTCGACCTCGTGGCTGCGCCGACCCTGTTGCTGGACCCGATCGCGGCGCGGCAGTTCGTCGAGCGCGGCGATTTCCGGAGCAAGGAGCAATTGGTCGATTTCATCCACGAGACCGCGACCATGCCCGCCGGGCGCTACTGGGACCTGCAACTCGTGCAGAATTATATCTATCCGGAAGCGACGCGCGGCGAGCCGTCACTCGCGTCCCGCCTTGAGGCCGGCGAGGACGAGCCTATCCGCACATTCCTGAAGGAGGCGATCAACGTCGTCGTCGTTGGCGGCGAGACCAACGGCTATTGGCAGATCATGGGCGCCTCCCACATCGCGACGGTTGGCATCGATGCGTGGCGCTGACCCGGCACCCACTGATCTGCTGGTCATCGGCGGTGGCGTGGCCGGCCTGACTGCGGCGGCGGCGGCGGCGGCCCACGGCCTCTCGGTCATCGTCGTCGAGCGGCTGACTCCGGGAGGCCAGATCGCCACCGTCGAGCGCATCCGCAATTTTCCGGGCTTCGCGGAGGTCGTCGCGGGCTTCGAACTGGGGCCACT
>Ga0335075_10000274_pt1 | contig 95060 bp, 85 predicted proteins | sample Lox_Sample_24_FD_206723 | JGI IMG/M metagenome (GOLD analysis project Ga0335075, IMG submission 206723) | Soil microbial communities from Loxahatchee National Wildlife Refuge, Florida, United States - Lox_Sample_2.4 | ecosystem: Environmental > Terrestrial > Soil > Wetlands | place: USA... | reverse complement strand
TCGATTGTTCCGGGCGCCCGGTGTCGGCCATTGCGGCCTCGGAAGCACCGGTCCGATTCCGGTCGATCCGTTTGGCGCACTGGTCGACTGGGTTGAGCATGGAGTCGCTCCGGATTCACTGCTTGCCTCAGGAGGCTCTGCCGCGCCCGCAACGGGACGCACTCGGCCGGTGTGCGTTTATCCGCAAACCGCTATTTACAATGGCAGCGGAGACATCAATGACGCGCGCAACTTCCACTGCGGCGGGAATCTGGATACGCCGAAAGTCCTCTGCAGCGACGTGTTGGTCCGCTACAAGCATGAGGCGGATGGAAAGCTCGATTATCGAGGCACTGGCGTTACGCCGAGTGTTTGCCGTGCAAGCAAACCGAAACGACCATGACGGCGAGTAGGTAAGGTCGGCGGACAGACGACAGCCGGGCGTCCATGCTTCGCGAGCCTACAATCCTGCGGCGCGGGTTCGCTGCGACCTTAGGGCCCCTTGCACATGCTATGAAAGTTACCGTTCGCGGAAGCCTCGATGCCGGAAGCGCCGAGGAGTCCGCGAACGGGATGCTGCGATGCCACGCTAGAAGGTGTACTTCAAGCCGAATTGGAGGATGCGGCCGGGCACGGAGCTGGAGGTGATGAGTCCAAAGGTCGACGAACCGAAGCCGTTGCCGGGTTGGTTGAATTGGGCGTGGTTGAAGAGGTTATAGAACTCGGCGCGGAACTCCAGTGAAGCGTTTTCGTTGAGTCCTCCGACGACGGTGTTCTTCACGATCGCCATATCGAAGTTGAGCTGCGTGCAGCAGCGCATGATGCCCACGCCGGAATTGCCGAAGCCGCTTCCGCAACCGACAAACTGAGGATTCGCTCCGGTGCAGGCGCCGGTGTATGGACCGGGCGCTCCACTCGGAGTGCCACCGAAGAGGGGTAGCGTGGTGAACGCGCTTGGATTGATGAAACCCTGCTGCGTGGCACAGCCGGTAAATTTAGTCGGCAATCCGAGCCGGCATTCCATGCTACCGGAAGTATTGAGCGCCACTCCGGATTTGCAGTTCCCGAGCGAATTGCAATCGACGGGGGTGGAGAGCTCGGCTCGCGTGTACGGTCCCGTTGCCGGGACCGAAGTGCCATAAAGAAGCGTGGATTCGTTTCCGGTCTCACCATCGGAAACGCTGAAGGGCAGTCCATCTTGGATGGTGGTGACGCCGGAGACGCCCCAGCCGCCGAGGACCTTTTCATGCCAGCCCTCGCCCTTGTAGGGGAGGTCGTAGCGATAGGTGAGCACAAAGCGCTGCGGCCGGTTGAAGGCGGCTGGTCCGTACTGCTGAGCGTCGTTCAGCGGATCGTTGCTGGAGGCGCTGCCGGAAAGCACGTTGCCCGGCGTGGCGATTCCGGTACCCGCTTCGCTGGCGTTGATGTCGGTTTTCAGGTTGCTCCAGGTATAGGCCGCCTGGATCAACAGGCCGTTGGCGAAATTGTGGCGGATCATGAGCTGCAGGCTGTCGTAGAGGCTGTTGCCGTCGGTCATGACCTGCTGAAGGTTGCCAGGGTTGACGCCGAGGTAGGCGACGCGGCCGAGATAGTTGCTGGCGGTGTTGTACAGGACCTGAGTGGCTGGATTCGTGTTCCCAGCGTCGTTCATGGGGAAGGAGCTGGCGGGACGCTCGAGCAACTGGTTCACCTTGTCAGTGGGTGGGTCGCAGGTAGCGGAGGCCGCGCCGCAGTCGACGAGATAAGAGAGATTCGGGTCGCGGTTCCAATCGTAGAGATGAATGCCGTGGGTGCCGACGTAGCCAATGTCGAACACCCAGCCGTGCGTGAATTCATACTGAACGTCGAGATTGTATTGCTGGACCTTTGGAGTGCGCATCGAGGCGTTGTCGCCGGAATTGAGGAGTCCGGAAGCGTTGCCGCCGAAGGCGTCGGTGATGACAGTGGCGCCGGTGGTTGCGCCGCCCTGGGCAACGCTCAGAGTTCGCGGAATGAATCCAAGGAACTGCGGGCAAGATGGCGTGGTTACGTACGGAGGAGCGGCGCAGAAAGGATTTTGCAAAGTCTGGCCGGGAGTGATGCCTACGCCGGTAGCGTAAGGCGGCATGTTGCCGAGGATATTGTCGCCGACGAGGTTGCCGTACACGCGGTCGAAGAACATGCCGTATCCGGCGCGGACGACGAGCTTGTCCATGGCTTGCCATGCGAGGCCGATGCGCGGCGAGAAGTTGTCGATTGGCGATCGCGGCAGCAAGGTTTTGTTGTTGTTGATGACGATTCCCGTGGAACCGTTTTGTCCCGTGAGATTTCCGTAGATTCCCCGGTTGTAATCCGACTGAATCACGTAGCCAGCGAGGGTGCCGACTTGATTCGGGGCCGAGCCCGGGCCATTGGCGACCTGATTGCCGAGTAAGAGCGAGCCGGTGTCCACCAGACCGGCAGCTTGCGAGGTGAAGTTGGTGAACACGCCGTTCTTGTCGGTCGGCCATCCGTCGTATTCCCAGCGGACGCCGAGATTCAGGGTGAGGTTGCGGGTGACTTTGTAATCGTCCTGCGCGTATGACGAGAACTCGTTAATGCGCCAATTGTGAGGATTGGGAGAGCCGTTGGGCAAAAGGCGCCAAGTGCTGTTGATCACGTAATTGATAGGCGTGTAAGGAGTGCCGTCCACGGCTGGGCCGCTGCTGGCGGTCAGAATGTCGGCCATGTTACCGGCGATGATCCATCCGCGCTCGCGGTTGGGCTGCGCCCAGTTCCACTGAATGCGCTGCGTGCCGATGCCGAAGCGGAAGGAATGCTTGCCGTGATTCCACGAGAGCTGATCGCCGGTGAGGAAGCTATTCTGGATGCTTTTGGTGGCGGAGAAGAAGTTACCTCCGGCTGACCAATCTCCCCAGATCAGCGGACTGCTCGCGTTGGGAACTAAAATGCCGTCGGGAATTCCGATGGTGCCGATCACCGGGACGAGCGAATCCTCGCGATTTTTGGCTGCGGCAGATGTGAGCGGGCAAGGAGTTCCGTCGTTCACGGCGGGCGTGATATTTAGCGCCGTGGTTCCGTCACCGGCGCAGGATTGCACAGTCACGCCGTCATTGACATTGAGGTACAAGCGCTGGAACGAGCCGTAGACTTCGTTCACCACGTTGCTGGTGGCGACGGTGGTGAGGCGCGCAACGAGCGACTGCGAACCATACTGCGCGTCTTCGGGCGCGCCGGGATAGCAGCCGGTGACGATGCAGCTGAAGCTCTGTGTCTGCGGATCTCTGGAGAAGAAGTACTTTTCGGAGAGCGTATTTTTGGGAGTGAGGTAGTAATCGGTATTGATCATGAATTGATCTTCGCTAGCGATGGTAGGTTGGGAAATGGTGGTCGGATTCGAGCATGCTCCACTGGCGACGTCGCAAAACGGGGCGTTCGTCGCCGGATTGTAGAGCAGGCTGGGGATGTAGTAGCGGTTGTTATAGCCGCCTTGAGCCTGGGGAATTTTTTCCGTCTGGCGCAGAAGATTGATCACGGTGTTGCTGATGTTCGACCCATCCGGCGCTACCACTGCGCCGGTGCCAGTAGAGGGACCAGCCGGGTCCCATGTGTTGGCGAAAGCGCAGCCTAGATACTGCCGATAGGTCGCGTAGTTGCAGGTTGGGTTCGCGGCAATGTAATCCTGGTGAATAGTGCCGACGTTTCCATCGGCGCGGGCGTTGGCGAAGGGAACGCCCGGTTCGTTGAAGGGCAGCAGGCTGACTTGCGTGATGGCGGTAGCGAAACCGTTGCTGCCGATACCGTTGAGTTGGCGCGTGCCTTGATACGAGCCAAAGAAGAAAACCTTGTTCTTCTTGATCGGGCCGCCGAGCGCTCCGCCGAATTGATTCTGCTTCACGGTGGGAGGTTTATTGGCCAGGTCCGAGCTAAGCTCCGAATACTTGTAGAAGAAATCGTTGGCGTTGAAGAGATTATTGCGGTTGAACTCCCAGACGGAGCCGTGGAAGACGTTGGTGCCGCTTTTGGTGACGACGTTCACGTTGGCACCGGGGTTTTGGCCGTAGGCCGCGTCGTACTGGGAAGTCTGGACTTTGAATTCCTGAATTGAATCCGGATTGGGGATCGGTATGCCGGCATAGCTGCCGGATTGCGCGGCGCCGCCGCTGCCGTAGTTGGTGACGATCACGCCGTCCATTAAATAGGTGTTCTGATCGGACCCGGAGCCATTGACGTTGATGTCCTGCGTGCCATTGCCGACGGCGGTGGCTGTGGAAACGTTGGCGACGACGCCCGGTGAGAGGTCGATGACCTGGGTGAAGTTGCGGGTGCTAAGCGGAAGGCTGGTCACTGTATTTCCGGAGACGAGGCTGCCAACGGTGGCGTTTTGCGTTTGCAGGGTCACGGCATTGGCTTCCACGGTCACTTGCTGGGATTGCGAGCCGATCGCGAGCGCACGGTTGAGGACTTCCGTGGCCGTCACGTCAATCGTCACGGACGGCACTTCAGCAGTGGTGAACCCAGAGGCGGCGAAGGTCACGCGATAGTTTCCGGGAGGCAGAAGCGAGAAGGTGTAAGAGCCGTTGGCGTCCGTGGTTGTTGTGCGGGTCTGGCCGGTGCCGATGTTGGTGGCGGTGACGGTGACGGCGGAAACGACTCCGCCGGACGGATCAGTCACGGTTCCGGTCAAGGCACCGGTTGTGGCGCTCTGCGCCAGCGCCGAAGAAACGCAGAAGAGAACCGCGATCAAGCACACCAGTACCGCGCACCCCAATTTCACGCCCGCAGATCGTGAGCCCATTGCCACCCCCCTGTCGGATTGTGTGTTGGCGTTCGTGGCCGAGCCGCTCGCTGGATACAGGGGCGGCTAATGTTTCAGGAACGGAACGCTCGTACGCGATCCTGGTCCTGAGTGCGTCGGGTCTCTGCAGTTAGGATTGAGATTTGCTCACACTTGCCTGAATCTAAAGGCCGAGCTTGCCGTTCGCTTCACCACGCGAACCGCAATTCCACCCACCGGGTTCGGCCGCAACAGGCTTGATGCGTGGGAGATAACATAGTCCCGAAATGGGAGTCAACAAAGGACTTAGGCAGCAGAGTGTTACGGGCAGGGACTCACCGGGATTCGCGGGCGTTCCACGCGCCGATGGGGTGCGATGGCGCACGGGATAAGTGGTAGACGGCGAGGGACTATCGCCTCGATAATGAAGGGCCACAGAGCAGGGCTGCGCGCTGCGGACGCGCGGCGTCAATCAAACAATAGAGGAAGCGGAAGAAATATGGCGGAGATGAAGCTCCCGACGAGGAGCGAGGATTTTTCGGAGTGGTACAACCAGCTGGTGTTGCGGGCGGAGCTGGCGGATTACGCGCCGGTGCGCGGATGCATGATCGTGCGGCCGTACGGCTGGGCGCTGTGGGAGAACATCACAGCGGCGCTGGACAAGCGGTTCAAGGCCACCGGGCACGTGAACGCGGCGTTTCCGCTGCTGATTCCGCGGAGCTTTATCGAGAAGGAGAAATCGCACGTGGCGGGCTTTTCTCCGGAGCTGGCGGTGGTGACGCACGGCGGAGGGGAAAAGCTGGAAGAGCCGCTGGTGATACGTCCCACATCGGAGACGATCATCGGGCACGCGTATGCGAAGTGGATTCAGTCGTACCGGGATTTGCCGGTGCTGATCAACCAGTGGAACAGCGTGGTGCGCTGGGAACTGCGCACGAAATTGTTTTTGCGCACGCTGGAATTTTTCTGGCAGGAGGGCCACACGGCGCACGCTACGGCGGAAGAGGCGGAAGCCGAGACGCGGCAGATGCTGGACGTCTACACCGATTTCGCGCGCAACGAAGCGGCGATTCCGGTGATTCCGGGCAGAAAGTCGGCGGCGGAGCGGTTCGCAGGCGCAAACGAGACGTATTCGATCGAAGCGATGATGGGCGACGGCAAGGCGCTGCAAGCGGGCACGTCGCACAACCTGGGGCAGAATTTCGCGAAGGCGTTCGAAATTAAATACCTCGATAAAACCGGCGTGCAGCAATTTTGCTGGACCACGTCGTGGGGGCTTTCGACGCGCATGGTGGGCGCGATCATCATGGTGCATGGCGACGATCAGGGGCTGATTTTGCCTCCACGTCTCGCGCCATACCAGTTGGCCATCGCTCCGATTTTTAAGACGGATGAGGAAAAAGCGACGGTGATCGAGAACGCGCGGAAGTTACGGCGCGAGCTGATCGACGCGGGCGTGCGCGTGAAGATGGACGAGCGCGAGGGCGTCAGCCCCGGCTTCAAATTCAACGACTGGGAAATGCGCGGAGTGCCGCTGCGGCTGGAGTTGGGGCCGAAGGACGTGGCCAAAGGCTCGGTGGTGCTGGCGCGGCGGGATCGTCCGGGCAAAGAAGGGAAGTCGTTCGTGCCGCAGATAGGGATTGGCGCGGCGGTGACGCAACAGCTGGAGGAAATTCAGCAGGCGCTGTTCGATCGCGCGCTGGCTTTTCGCAAATCGAAAACGGTGGATGCGGTGGATTACGAGGAGTTCAAGAAGGCGGTGGAGAGCGGGTTCGCGTTTTCGTGGTGGTGCGGCGGCGAAGATTGCGAGGCGAAAATCAAGGAAGAGACCAAAGCGACGATGCGCTGCATTCCCATCGAGCAGCCGGGCGGCGAGGGGAAGTGCGTGTACTGCGGGAGTCGGGCGAGCGAGCAGGCGATTTTCGCCAAGGCGTATTAGGCTTACGGGGTGATTGTAGCTTTCGCAAGCTGGGCGCGGCGCCACGGCTGAAGTACGCGAGCGGAAGCGGAAAAATCTGCACATCAACAGCCAAAGCCGGCCTTCAAAAGCGAGCTGAATGCCGCAGGTAAAGCTGCGATCCACAAGGCTTGCTGCTGGCGGCGCGCTTCAAAATTTAGGAACGGATTGTTAACTTTCACTTCGCACAGAGGATCGAGTCGTCGTCGGCAGGGCCGAAAAGAAATGCGCAAAGCGAAAGCTAAGAATCGGCGGGTGCCTGCTGCGGCAGGGCGCGCCGAGAATGTGCCGGCGAGCCGCCATGCGCTTGAGCGCGAGCTGGCGGCTGCGGGTGATCCGCGCCGCGCCTCCGACATGGCGAAGTTTTTCAAAACGGGCAAAGGCGAGTACGGCGAGGGCGACCGGTTCATCGGAATTACGGTGCCGGCGCTGCGCGCAATCGCGCACCAATATGTTGGCCTGGGCTTCGAAGATCTGGCGCGGCTGCTGGCGTCTCCCATCCACGAATACCGGCTGGCGGCGCTGGAAATACTGGTGGCGCAATTCAAGCGCGCAGACGAGGCGCGGCGAGAGCGAATCGTTTCGTTTTATCTGCGGCAAACCGCGCGGATGAACAACTGGGATCTGGTGGATGCGGCGGCTCCGTACATTCTTGGTGAGCATCTGAAGACGCGTCCGAGGCAAGTGCTGGACGGGTTGGCGAAATCGGGGAATTTATGGGACCGCAGGATTGCCATCGTCTCGACGCTGGCCTTAATTCGCGGCGGAGAGATTGCCGAGACCTATCGCATCGCGCGCCAACTGCTCGCCGACGAACACGACTTGATCCACAAGGCGGTCGGCTGGGCGCTACGGGAGACGGGAAAAGTCTCCACGGAACAATTGAGCGCATTCTTGCGCGAAAATTATCAGCGCATCCCACGAACCGCGCTGCGCTATGCCATCGAGCGGTTTCCCGCCGCGCAGCGAAAGCGGATGCTTGCCGGGAAGTTCAGTTAGATCACGGCGTCGCTATCGGCGGTTCCCAGATGTAACCGACAGCTGCACCTCAGCGGCTGAAGCCGCGTCAATTTTGCCCGACGTACGGCACGGTTGAAACCGCGCCGTGACGAAAACCTAATGAAATTCCCGGACGAAATGGCAGGTTGTCACGCGGATTCCAAGGATCCGACCTGCTAGAAAGCATGCCGGGGGCTTCCAACGTCACTTGGAACACATCGCCGTTAGCATGTGGGCGAGTGCCGTTGGCGCGCGGCGCGGTTGCGGGCGTTTACTGATCGTAAACAAGCGCTGCGGCTTGCGCTACACGTGAATGGGGCGCGGTGCTAGCGTAGTGGCTGTGAACGGCGCAGAAAAAGTCGATGGCGGCACGGCAGCCCAGCCGCGAGCCGCGCGGCGGGCGGAGCGCGGTGGATCGAAGATTAATCTGCTGATTACGCTGATAATACTGGCGGCCATGGGAATTTCGGCGGTGAAGATCGTGCCCGCGTACGTGAACAATTATGAGTTTCAAGACGCCATCAACACGGAAGCCGAATACGCGCTGAGCGGCTACCCGAAAAAAACCAACGACGTTATTCGCCAGGACGTTTGGAAGAAGGCGCAGGATTTGGGGATTCCGGCGGACCCTCAGGACATTCAGCTGGACACGTCGAACGGAACCGTAAGCATTTCATTGGATTACTCGATTCCGGTGGATTTGTACGTTTATCAATTCGCGTTGCAATTTCATCCCCACGCAGACAACCATACGATCTAGAATATAGTCCATTAGAGTAGGCCACTTGGAATGACTTATCTGGCAGCTCTAGTTGCCCATCCCGGTTCGCGGTGGAATCCGGAAGTGGCGATATTCGGCGACGACGCGCCCGCCCATCTGCGTCTCACGACCCCAGAACGCAGAGCGTTTCGGGGGGCTCCGGCTGGCAGATTTCCGTGAGGAAGACGAAGTAAACGGAGAGACGGATTGCGCGTTCGCATTGCACGAGGCTTTTTTACAAGCGGATTTGGAATTGTTCTGCTGGTTGTGGTGCTGGCGGTAGTGCTGGCCGGCGCCGGCTTCGTAGGTTACTACTACATTTCCTTTGGCCACCTGATCGATCAGCGGCTCACCGGCCAGATTTATCACAACAACTCTCAAGTCTATTCGGCGCCGGGGCACATCTACGTGGGCGAATCGCTGCGCGAAAATGAGCTGGCGAATTATTTGCTAAACGACGGCTATCAGGAAGGACAAGCCAAGGGAGCCCCGGGCGAAGTGCTGGTGAAAGACTCGAGCGTCGAAATTCTTCCCGCCGCAAGCTCTTATTTCAAGGGCGGCAACGCGCTGCGGGTGAACTTCGCCGGCGCGGAAGTTTCCGGCATCAGCCAGATTCCCAATGGCGGACAGCTGCAATCGGCGGAGATCGAGCCGCAACTGATCACGAATTTGTTCGATAGCTCACGGGAAAAGCGGCGCGTGGTGCAATACAGCGACCTGCCTCCGGTAATGATTCATGCCGTGCTGGCGGCGGAAGACAAGCGCTTCTTCGAGCACGGGCCGTTTGACATCGTCCGGATCGTAGGCGCGGCGATGTACGACATCGGCCGCGGGTACCGGGCGCAGGGAGCCAGCACCATCGACATGCAGGTGGCGCGGACTTTCTTTTTCACTACCAAGCGGGAATGGAGCCGCAAGTTGAAGGAAACGCTGATGGCCTTCGAGATCGATCAGCGTTTTTCGAAGCAGCAGATTTTTCAGCTGTACGCCAACGATATTTATCTGGGCAATCGCGGCAGCTTTTCGATCCGCGGATTCGGCGAAGGCGCGCAGGCCTATTTCGGCAAGGACGTGCGGCAGGTGGATGTGGGCGAGGCGGCATTCCTGGCGGGAATTATCCGCGCGCCAAACCACTACTCGGAGGCGGAGCGGCATCCCAGCCGCGCGTACGAGGCGCGCAACCGCGTGCTGACGCAGATGCGCGAGGACGGGTACATTACCGCGGCGCAGGAAAAAGAAGCGAAGGAACAAAAGCTGCAGTTCGTGAACAGCGGCGCCGCCAGCAGCACCGCTCCGTACTTTGTGGACATGGTTAAGGACCACTTGCTGGAGAAATTCACGCCGTCCGACCTGGAAAACGAGAGCTTGCGAGTGTACACAACGCTCGATCCGGATTTGCAGCGCGATGCCACGGAAGCGGTGCAGATCGGCATGGAGAGCGTCGACAAGCTGCTGGCGCGGCGTTACGCGATCTGGAAGCGCAGAGGGCAGGCGGTGCCGCATCCGCAAGTAGCGCTGGTGGCCATCGACCCGCGCACCGGCGCGATTCGCGCGCTGGTTGGCGGGCGGGATTATGGCGAAAGCCAGTTCAATCATGCGCTGGCCAGCCGCCAGCCTGGATCGGTGTTCAAGCCGATCGTTTACGCGGCTGCTTTTGACGACGCCGTGGAGGGATTGCAGCCGGTGATCACTCCCACAACCACAGTGGTCGACGAGCCGACCACCTTCGATTTTGACAACAAGGAATACACGCCCAACAACTACGGCGAGGAGTTTTTCGGCACGGTGACGGTGCGGCAGGCGCTGATGCATTCGCTCAACGTCGCCACCATCAAGGTGGCGCAGATGGTGGGCTACCAGCGGGTGGTGGATATGGCGCGGCAGCTGGGAATCAAAACGCCGATTCTGGCTACGCCGGCAATGGCGTTGGGGACCTACGACATGACGCCCGTCGATGTGGCCGCCGCGTATACGGCGTTCGCCGATGGGGGTGTACGCGCCGAGCCGCTGTTTATTCGCACCGTGGTGGCATCGGACGGCAACGTGCTGGAGTCGAATTCTCCACAAACGCGTTCGGTGCTGGATCCGCGGGTAGCGTTCCTGGTGACCAGCTTGATGGAGGGCGTGATCGACCAGGGGACTGGCAGCGTGGTCCGCGATATGGGATTCGCGGCGCCCGCCGCTGGAAAAACGGGCACCTCGCATGACGGCTGGTTTGCCGGATATACGTCGAATCTGGAATGCGTCGTGTGGGTTGGATTCGACGACGACCGCGATATCGATCTGACCGGAGCCCAGACCAGCGCGCCGATTTGGGCGGAGTTCATGAAGCGCGCGGTGGAATTGCCGCAGTACCGGAATACGCAGCCGTTTGCGCCGCCCGCCGGGATCGTGCAGTCGATGATCGACCCGCAGAGCGGGCAGTTGGCCACGCCATCGAGCACGCAGACGGCGGAAGAATACTTCATCGCCGGTACCGAGCCGACGCAATACGGCGATTTGCAGGGTGGCAATGGCTCGCAGTCCGCGCCGGTTTCATGGCTTTCGCATTTGTTTGGCAAGGGGGCCAATCCGCCGCCACCCTCGGCGCAAGGGACGCCGGCGAATCCCGCTAACGGTGCGAGCAACAGCACAACCGAACCGCAAAACGGGCAGCAGCCGGCGCAAAATGCCGATGCGCAGCCGGAACAACAGCCGGAAAAGAAAAAAAGCATTTTCGGCAAGATTTTTGGTATCTTCGGCGGAGACAACAAGCAGCCGCCGGACAAATCAAAGTAGCGCCCGCGGTTCCGGCGCAGGCGAGCTGCAGCAGGTGCTGGGCTATGAAACGATTGGCCCTCGTAGCCGTCCCGGTGTTTTTCCTTTTTCAAGTGACTGGTGTGACCCGTGCGCAACAGGTTTCGCGGCCTTCCAGTTCATCTCAACATTCGTCCATAGATTCCTCTCAACAGACCGCTTCGCCGGATAGCGAGCAAGCTCCGCCGATGACTCCACAGCAGGTTGCCGAAATGCGCGCAGACATTCTGGTGGCCCGCAAGGAATACGTGCTGGCCGCCGGCGCCTACAAACGCATTTTGAGAGGCGATCCTAAGAACGCAGTGCTGCTCAACAAGATCGGTATGGCTTATCAACAGATCGGCGACGTTGGCAAGGCCGAGCACTATTACAAACGTTCCTGGAAGTTCGACAAGCATTCCTCGAGTGCCATGAATAATTTGGGAACCGTGGAATACGGGAGGAAGCGATATAAGAGCTCGATCAAAGATTACCGTCGCGCGCTGAAGGTGGGCACGGATCGGGCCACGATTTACAGCAATCTGGGTTTCGCGTATTGCGGCAGGAAGCAGTACATGAGCGCCACCACGGCGTTCAGCGAGGCGCTGGCCATCGATCCGACGATCTTCAATCACCATGGCGAATTCGGCTCGCTTTTCCTGGAGCGTTCGGCGCCGGATCAAGCGACGATCTATTTCATGATGGCCAGGTCGTACGCGAGGATGGATGACGTCCCGAAGACAGTGCATTACCTGAAGCTGGCGCGCGACGATGGCTACAAAGCCATGCACACCGCCGATACCGATCCGGCGTTCAAACGCGTGATTGGCGACCCGCTGGTTCAGGAAGTGGTGCGGACGCCAGCGCCATTTGGAATCGGCAGCCAGACGGCGCGGGATTGAATTCAGCCTCGCGGAATTCTGGTCCTACCGTGAGTAAATCTTGATCCCATGCGTCTCGATGGAGCGGGAGCCATTCAGAATTTGTGCCATGAAGGGCCGGTTGTCTAGTGGCGATACGCTGCAAAAGAGATTCCCCGTCGCTTCGCTCTCCGTTTTCCGGAGTCCGGAAAGCGGACTTCAGAATGAAAATTTTCGCGTAAGCGCTTTGCGCTAGAGGTCAAAGCGTCAAAGCGCTTCGACTGGTGGCTGATAGGAAAGGGCGGAGACATGGGCGTTGGTTCCTGTATAATGCTTTTCTGTGAAGACTTCCCAGTCCCGGCGATCGCCTTGGCGCCGTGTGTGGCTGCTGGCGCTGGTGATTGCAGGACTGTCGGCTGTTCCGGTGCTTCGCGGAGCGGCGCGCGCGGCATCTCCGGCCGCGGCTGAAATTTCTTCCCCGGATTCCTCGAAAATTGTGGAGCTGCGCCTTTCCGGCGAAGTGGAGCCGGTGATGGCGGAGTACATCAGCAACGGCATCGCGCAGGCGAATAGCGAGGATGCCAAGCTGATCCTGATCACCATGGACACGCCTGGCGGCCTGGACACGTCCATGCGCAAGATCATTCAGTCGATCTTGCAATCGCAGGTTCCAGTGGTGACGTATGTGTATCCCACCGGCTCGCGCGGGGCGTCGGCGGGATTTTTTATTTTGCTTTCGGCGGACGTGGATGCCATGTCTCCAGGGACGGAAACTGGGGCGGCATCGCCGATCGAGGAAATCGGCGGGGCAACGGTGCAGATCGATCCCACGCTGCGCGCGAAAATCGTGAACGACGCGGAAGCATTTTTGCGCAGCTATGTGAGCAAGCGCGGGCGGAATGTCGCTCTGGCCATGACGGCGGTGAGCGACGCGAAAGCCTTCAGCGATTCGGAAGCGCTCAAAGGCAACTTGATCGATCTGGTGGCCACGTCTCCAGAAAATCTGCTGGCGCAGCTCAACGGCCGGACCATCACGCGGCTGGACGGGACCAAGGAAACGCTATCGCTGCCGAATCCGGTGATCGTTCCGGTTGGCATGAACGGCCGCGAACAGTTTTTATCGCGCATCGTGCAGCCGGACGTTTTCTTCGTGCTGCTGATTATCGGCGTGCTCGGGCTGTACGCGGAATTTACGCATCCGGGCATGTTCGCTCCGGGAGTGATCGGCGCAATCGCGCTGGTGCTGGCGCTATTCGCGATGCACTTGCTGCCGGTGAATTTCACCGGGCTGGTGCTGATCGTGGGAGCGCTGGTGCTGTTTATCCTGGAAGCGAAATTTCCAACGCACGGCATTCTGGGCGTCGGCGGGGTGATCGCCATGGTGCTGGGCGCGCTGATGCTGATTCGCACTCCGCTGACCGGGATGGGCGTGAGCCTCGGGGTGGCGCTGGGAGTGGCGCTGCCGTTTGGCGTGCTGATTATCGCGCTGATGCGGCTGGTGCTGCGGTCGCGGCACTGGAAGCAATCGACGGGCAAAGAGCAACTGGTGGGCACGGAGGCAGAGGTGGTGCAGCCCATCGGCGCGGCCGGCGCGGCGGGCTTGGTGCGAATTCACGGCGAACTGTGGCGAGCGACCGTGTCTGATGGGCCGGTGCCGCAAGGCGCGCGCGTGCGAGTGAAGAAGATCGACGGGCTGACGCTGGAAGTCGAGTCGCTCGAGCCATCGCAGGCGAAATAATCGCAAGGCGCAAGGGGAGGAGACGATGGGCACAGGAGCGATCGTAGCGGGATTCTGCATAGTCATTTTTCTGATCTGGTTCTTCAATTCCGTCTACGTAATCAAGGAATGGGAGCGCGGCGTGGTGCTGCGGCTGGGCCGCATGATACCGGAGGCGAAGGGCGCGGGATTGCGGATCGTGGTCTGGCCGATCGACAAGCTGATTCGGATTGGGATGCGAGTGGATACCGTGAGCGTGCCATCGCAGGACGTGATCACGCGCGATAACGTGCCGGTGAAGGTGGACGCGGTCTGCTATTTCCGGGTGGTGGACGCGAACCGCGCCATCTCCCAGGTTCAAAACTATCTCTACGCCACATCCCAGCTGGCGCAGACCAACCTGCGCAGCGTGGTGGGGCAGTTTGAGCTGGATGAAATCCTCTCCGAGCGCGAAAAGGTTAACGCGAAGCTGCAAACAATCCTTGACCAGGATACCGACCCTTGGGGTATCAAGGTAACGAAGGTTGAAGTGAAGCAAGTGGACATTCCGGAGAACATGCAGCGAGCCATCGCGCGGCAAGCGGAAGCGGAGCGCGAGCGCCGTGCGAAAATCATCAACGCGGACGGCGAGTTTCAGGCGTCGGCGCGGCTGTCCGAAGCGGCCGAAGTGCTGGAAAAGCAGCCGGTGTCGATTCAATTGCGATACTTGCAGACACTGGCGCAGATCGGCGCGGAGAAAAACACCACCATTGTATTTCCGGTGCCGATCGATCTGGTAACGTACTGGATGCAGAAAGCCGGGGAAAAGTAGAAGGAATGGCGGGAAGCGGAAAACGGGGCGGTGGCGATCGTGTGCTGGAAAGCCGGCACCTGGTAGGACTTTTCCTTGGCGTGGTGCTGCTGTGCGGCGTATTTTTCACGCTCGGCTACGTGATGGGCAAGACGCAGTATGGCGGCGCGGTCCATGCGGCGTCGTCTCCGGATGGAGACGGCAATGTGGACGACTCGCCGGTGCGAAGCGCGCGCGGGCGGCGCCAATCAGCAGACACTCCCTCAGCAGCGGCTCCGTCCACAGCAGCTTCGGGAACGAACGCATCGGAGTGGGACTTCTACGGCAACAAGCAGGACAACGACGAGCATTTGCAGCCCGCGGCTAAGAGCTCTTTGCCGTGGACGTCGCCTTCACCGGGCGATTCCGCGCCTGCGGCGAAACCGGCAGAATCGCGGCCGAGAGAAATTCCGACGGCGGCGCGTTTTCGCGCTCCGCGGATTGCCAGAGGCGCGATCGTGCTGCAGGTTGCGGCGCTGCGCCACGAAGGCGACGCTCTAGAGATGGCGTCAATGCTGCAGAGGAAGCGATTTCCCGCGTTCGTAATTACGCCAGACGGAGACAACTACTATCGAGTGCAGGTGGGTCCCTATCGCAACGAGCACTCCGCCGCGAAGGCACGAACGGCGCTTGAACGGGCGGGATTTAAGGCTATTATGAAACGTTGAATGAATTTCTCCTGGTACACGCGCGTGCTGCTCGCGGTGGCGAGCGGCGTAGTGCTGGCGCTTTCCTTTCCTAACTACAATATTTCGCTGTTGGCGTGGGTTGCGGTCGGATTGCTGACGATTGCGTCCTATGGCGCGAAGCTTAGGTTCGCGCCGCTCTATGGCGTGCTCAACGGGCTGGCGTTTTATCCGCTGAGCGTGCCGTGGATGGATGTGGTGGTGCGCCAATATGGCGGCGCGAGCTGGTGGGCGTCGGCGGGAATTCTCGGCTTGGTGGCGCTGACCGGCGGGCTATACATGGCGGTTTTTTCCACCGGCGTTGCTTTGGCGTCGCGCAAGAGCCGAGTGCTAGCGTGCGTATTGGTGCCGTGTTTGTGGGTGGCGCTGGAATTTTGGCGCACGAATATGCCGATTATCGGCTTCCCGTGGAACCTGATCGGATACGCGGCCAGCGGCAATCTGGCGCTGGTCCAATTGACGGCGCTGACGGGAATTTACGGGCTGAGCTTCGTGGTGGCGGGATTCGGGGCGTTTGTGGCCTATGCGGTTCTTGCCGGAACGCAGCGTGCGTGGAAAGCGCTGTTGGTGACAGCGGCGGCTCTGGCGCTGATCGCGTTTGGCGGCAAATATTTCGTTCCGCGCGCCACTCCGCACTACGAAGCGCATCTGGTGCAGACTAATTTTGAGGAGTTTTACGTTTATCCTCGCGACTGGATGCAGCGGCACGCCAAGGATCTCGATCAACTGCACGACATCAGCGTGGATGCGGCAAAACGCGAGCCGGGGCTGATCGTCTGGCCGGAGGTGCCGGCGCCCTTCACGTTTCAGAATCCCGATTTCGCCACGCGAGCCGAAGCGATCGCGCGCGATTCCGGCAGCGATTTTCTGGTGGGCATCGTTGACTGGCGCCGCAACGCCGATCATCAATGGCAAGCCACCAACACTGCGACGCTGATCGACCCTTCCGGCCAGCGCGTGTTCAGCTATGATAAGATTCATTTAGTGCCGTTTGGTGAATACGTGCCGTTTCGCCAGTGGCTCGGTTTCGCGGGGAATCTGGTCGCCGATATCGGTGACTTCACGCCTGGGCACGAATATTCCGTTGGAGAAATTCCCGGCGGTAAATTCGGCGTTTACATTTGTTTTGAGGGCGTTTTCCCGGGATTGGTGCGGCGCTTCACGGACAATGGCGCGCAGCTTTTGATCAACATTTCGGATGATGGATGGTTTGGACGAACGTCCGCTTCCGCGCAGCACGCCATGATGGAGCGGGTGCGCGCGGTGGAAAATCGCCGCTGGCTTCTTCGAGATACGAACGATGGCTACACGATGGACGTCGATCCCTACGGCCGCACGGTTGCGGAATTGCCGGCGCACATTCGCGGGCAGCTCGATGCGCCCTACGGATTCCGATCGGAGATGACGCCGTACGCGCGCTTCGGCAATTGGTTCGCGTGGTTGTGCGTGCTGGCATCCGCCGGACTGATCGGCGCATCGATACTCGGTGGCCGCAACCGGCAAAGTGTGACGCCAACCGAGCGTCCTCGAGTCAAAATACACGCATAATCTTGAATTTTTGGATGGCTGAACAAGCACATGCCTGAACATATAGAAGACTTGCAGCACCGCTATACCGAACTCGCCAAGCGCATCGAACTCGTGCGGAGTTATCTTTGACGTTCCCACCGCGCAGACCAAATTAGCGGAGATCGAGAAAACATCTTCGGCGCCCGACTTTTGGCAGGACCAGGAGAAGGCCCAAGTCGTCTTGCAGGAGCGCAAGCAGCTGGAAGACCGCGTGAACGCGGACAAATCGATGACCGGCAAGGTCAGCGATCTGGATACATATTTTCATCTGGCGCACGAGGAGTCGAACAGCGAGCAGCGCGACTCCCTGCTGGAAGATGTTGCCAAGGAACTCGCCGCGCTCGATAACTACGTCTCTGGCCTCGAAACCAAGACGCTGCTTTCCGGCGAAAGCGACCGGCTCAACGCTATTCTCACCGTGAATTCCGGAGCGGGGGGAATTGACTCACAGGATTGGGCGGAAATGCTGCTGCGCATGTACTTGCGCTGGGCGGAGGGCAAGGGATTTCGCGCCACAGTGCTGGATTCGTCGCCTGGGGAAGAAGCGGGCATCAAATCGGCCACGGCACGAATCGAGGGAGAGAACGCCTACGGAATGCTCGCGGGCGAAAGCGGCGTGCACCGGCTGGTGCGCATTTCTCCGTTCGATCAGCAGGCGCGGCGGCACACTTCTTTCGCTTCCGTCTTCGTGATTCCGGAAATCGACGACCGCATCGAGATCGTGGTGCGTCCCGAGGATTTGCGCATCGACACGTTTCGCGCCGGCGGCCATGGCGGGCAGAACGTCAACAAAGTGGAGTCTGCCGTGCGTTTCACGCACTTGCCCACCGGCATCGTGGTGCAGTGCCAGAACGAGCGCAGCCAGCACAAGAACCGCGAATTTGCGATGAAGGTGCTGAAATCGCAGCTCTACGAATTGGAGCTGGAGAAGCGGCGCTCCGAGGCTCACAAGCTGGACGCGTCGAAGCCCGAGATCAGCTTCGGCAGCCAGATTCGATCGTACGTGCTGCAGCCGTATCAAATGATCAAAGATCACCGCACGAAATTCGAGCGCGGCGACGTGCAGAAGGTTTTTGACGGCGACCTCGACCCGTTTATTCACGCGTACCTGATGTACCGCCGCGAATCGGGCGAGAAGTAACGATTGGCGTGATCGGTTGCATGGCGCCCCGGCAAGCTCGGTGTTCGCGTGAGAGTCCGGCGCAGAACTCGTGAAACGTCGAGTCAAAACTTACGTCCATTGGTCGCTCGGCTTCTTCACAGTAGCCATGGTGGTACTGATTTATGCGGCGCCTCCGATTTATGCCTCCTTATGGCATCTCGTGCGCGGAAGTTAGGTGCAATGCATGGGTTTTATCATTCCCATCCCGCAGGATTGGTGGGCCAGAGATGAGGGGTGCTCGCTGGTTACGGCATATCCGGAATACACGGTGCGCGATCATCGCCCTGTGCAGCTGTTTTTTGATTCGCCGATTCCTCCTGCTGCGGACGCGCGCTGGCAGGCGGGTGTCGTTCAGAGACTCAAGCAACGCGGAATCGACGCGTATAAGGTTTCTGAATCGGGCGTTGGCGGTAACCCAGCCACCTGCATCGAATTTAGAACGCCAAATTCAGTCGACCGGTCGAATATAGTTTGCGATGTGCACCGCCAAATGACCATTGTCTTCTACTACTATGACGACGACCAGAAGATGAAAGCCGAGTTCTATCAGATACTGGCCTCGATTCGGCCAGTGGAGACTTCGCGCTAGTTCGCTTCAGCAATATGTTGCTCCCAACCCTGATTGGAGGCCTCGGTGGCAGTAGACGGTCGGCGTGCCGGACCGAGGAACCAAGCGCTGCGTTGAAATCTAGGAGCCTGGTCAGAGGAGGCCGAGGAATTTCACTGTGGGCGTTACACCTATTAGCCGTTCCCGGCGCGAATTGACCCTTTCGACCGGCCATTTGGGCGCTTCGGTGCATCCGATTGACGGTCTTTAGGCCCCATGCTAGTCTCTCTAATTTGGTTGCAACCGAGAATGCGTGGTTTTGACCCGCGTATCGCCTGTCACCTCTTTGGAGGGCACTGCTTTGGCACATGATGAAAAGTTTTTGTTCACATCGGAATCTGTGACGGAGGGTCACCCCGACAAGATTGCCGACCAGATTTCCGACACAGTGCTGGACACGGTGATGCAGCACGATCCGATGGGCCGCGTGGCCTGCGAGACGTTGGTCACCACTGGCCTCGTAGTCATAGCCGGCGAGATCACCATCAAGAAGGATGCGCGTGGCGTTCTAGAATACGAGCGCATCGCGCGCGACGTAATCAACGACATCGGCTACAACCGCGCCAAGTACGGCTTTGACGGGGAGACCTGCGGAATTCTGTCCGCGGTCAAGCCGCAATCTCCTGATATCGCCATGGGCGTGGACACGGGCGGCGCTGGCGATCAGGGGCTGATGTTCGGCTACGCATGCGACGAGACTCCCGAACTGATGCCCATGCCCATCCAGCTAGCCCACCAGCTGTGCATGAAGCTTTCCGAAGTCCGCAAGAAGAACGTAGTCGATTTTCTCCGGCCGGATGGCAAATCGCAGGTTTCCGTCGAATACGTCAATGGACGCCCGGTGCGCGTCGACACGGTTGTGATCTCGACACAGCATGGCGACCACGCCTCCCACTCGCAAATCCGCGAAGCGATTGTCGAAAACGTGATCAAGCCGGTAATTCCTCGCGACATGTTCGATAAGACCACCATCCACGTGAATCCCACAGGCCGCTTCGTTACCGGCGGTCCGATGGGAGACGCCGGCCTGACCGGACGGAAAATTATCGTGGACACCTACGGCGGCTACGGACGCCACGGCGGCGGCGCGTTTTCCGGAAAAGATCCTTCGAAGGTGGACCGCTCCGCGTGCTACATGGCGCGCTACATCGCCAAAAACCTTGTCGCCGCTGGACTGGCGAGCAAAGTGGAAGTGCAGCTTGCTTACGCAATCGGCGTCGCTGAACCGGTTTCGGTAATGGTTGATACGTTCGGTACCGGAACGCTGCCGAATTCGCAGATCACCGAACTGATTCGTGGATTCTTCAAGCTGACGCCCAAAGGCATCATCGAAACGCTCGACCTGCGGCGTCCCATCTATCGCGCCACAGCGGCTTACGGGCATTTCGGCCGCACGGGTCCGGGATTCACTTGGGAACGGACGGACAGAGCAGACGCCATTCGCAAGGAAGCCGCTTCGCGCGGCGCAGTGATGGCAACCGGGTAATTTTTGCGCCTCTACTAGCTACCGAAAGGGAGTACTTCGTGGAAACAGCGACAAAAGTGAAGTCCGACGTAAAGGATATCGCGCTCGCGGAACAGGGCAAGCGCCGCATCGAATGGGCCAATCAGCACATGCCTGTACTGCAGCTCATTCGCAAGCGTTTCATCAAGGAACAACCTCTCAAGGGCGTGCGCGTGTCGGCCTGCCTCCACGTAACCAGCGAAACCGCGAATCTGGCGATCACGTTGCGCGATGGCGGCGCGGAAGTGGTGCTTTGCGGCTCGAACCCGCTCTCGACCCAGGATGACGTGGCCGCTTCACTGGTTCGCGACTACAGCATTCCCACCTTCGCCATCAAGGGCGAGGACAACGACACGTATTATTCGCACATCGCGGCGGCGATCGATCATAAGCCGCAGATCACCATGGACGATGGCGCTGACCTGGTCACCACGCTAGTGACCAAGCATCCGGAGTTGATCGGCAACGTGATTGGCGGAACGGAAGAAACGACCACTGGCGTGATTCGCCTGCGCGCGATGGCCAAGGACGGGACGCTGAAATATCCAGTGATCGCCGTGAACGATGCGCTGACCAAACACTTTTTCGACAACCGCTACGGCACGGGCCAGTCGACGCTTGACGGGGTGATCCGGGCGACGAACCTTTTGCTGGCCGGATTGAAACTCGTGGTAGCGGGTTACGGATGGTGCGGGCGCGGCGTGGCCATGCGCGCCAAGGGCCTGGGCGCGAACGTGATCGTCACCGAAATCAATCCTACGAAGGCAATCGAAGCGGTGATGGACGGCTTCCGCGTGATGCCCATGAACGAAGCCGCCAAGATCGGCGATGTGTTCGTCACCGTTACCGGCAACAAGTCGGTGATTGCGCACGAGCATTTCGAAAAGATGAAGGATGGCGCGGTGGTCAGCAATTCCGGCCATTTTAACGTGGAGATCGATATTCCAGCACTCGAGCGGCTTTCCAGCGGAAAAAAAATCGCCCGCCCGTTCGTCGAGGAGTTCACGATGAAGGACGGCCGCCGCATCTACTTGCTCGGCGACGGACGCCTCATCAACCTGGCTGCCGCCGAAGGGCACCCGGCGTCCGTGATGGACATGAGCTTTGCCAACCAAGCGCTCTCCGCCGAGTACATGATCAAACACTCGAAGGAGCTGAAGAATCAGGTGTACGCTGTGCCCGAGCATCTCGACCAGCAGATCGCCAAACTCAAGCTCGAATCGATGAGCGTATCGATCGATAAGCTCACGCCCGAGCAGGAGCACTACCTGGCGTCGTGGAACGAAGGCACGTAAACATCGCGCGCGATTCAAACGATCGCATTCTCGACCCCCAGGACAACCTCCTGGGGGTTTTTGTTTCTGCGCTTGCCCAACGATCGTCGTAAAAAGCGGCGATCCATCATGTTGCTCGCGCTCTGCGCCGCGTGATCCGAAACAGATCTATTCTCGAAATAACTGGATAAGATATTTTTTGAGAGATTCTGGGGAGTGCGCCGAGCCCCAGCCTGTACCCGGCGCATCCAACCTTTAGGTGTAAGACCGAGGGAGGAGTCTATTATGAAGGCAGACATCTCAGAATATCTTGGCAGTACCGCTCACGTGGCGGCAAAAGCCGCCGGCGTAGCTGTAGAGGGCGCGATGGTCGCTAAAGGCGCCGTTGTTGACGGAGCGAAGGCAGTGAAGGTCGCCGCAGTTCAGAGTTACAACGCGGCAGGATCCGCTGTGTCTGCCACGGGCCGGCAGATTCGTCGCAAGCCGGTGGTGTCCGTTTTAACTGCAATCGGCGCGGGATTTGTGTTTGGGCTGCTGATCGGCCGAAAGACAAAGGGCTAAACACTTTCGGTGCGGCGTAGCAGATGGTTCACCCGCAGCCTCAGGAATTGCGCACTCGCGAAAGCCAGACCGCGCTGCGTGCGCTGCCGTTCTAATCGAAATTGCACATACGTGATGTGCCGTCTGGCGCCGCCTGGGTGAGTGCGGGCGGCGCCATGGTGGGTGCTGCGGCTTCTTGGTCTGTGATCTTGAGATCCGGGGATACGAGCTAGTTGGGAACTTGAACCGAATGGCGGTTGAGTATCAGCCGATCTCGCAGGCGCCTGAGCTTGGATCGCATCTGGTCTGGGTCCATTCCAGCGGACTTGCATACGGCTTGGAAATCCTTCTGATCCTGGAAGAGGAATTCCTCAGCTTGCCGCTTGCGGCGTAGCGGCCCCCACATCCACTCCTGAATAGTTGTCAAAAGCACTGCCTGCCACAAGCGCTTCTCCGAAATTGCGTCGACATGGCCAAAGGGCATCGCCGTTTCTGACATTGGTCCCCCTCTAATTTCCGGCGGCTGGATACCGCGAACTTCGAGAGGACTGAAAGCAATGGCATCGCCGAATTTTGGCGGGTCGGATTCTATATCGAGAATTTGTGCTCTTTTAGTGACCCTTCAAGTTGCTGCAGCATCGCGTGTTATTCGCGACGAGCAAGGGAGGCCGTGGCGTACCAATTTCCACAGGCCCGCAGCAGTACTGCGGCTGGGCAAAAGTTCCTGGTACTGGGTTAACTTTGCCCTGTGGCTGCGTTTGACGTGGGGAATTACGCGACCTGCGTACCTAGGCTTTGACCAAAGCAGGCGCCTCGGGTACCCACTCATTGATGGGACAGAGTACGCCGCAGTCGAGGCATCGGGTGGTGGAAAATCGGGCCGAACAGTTAGGACAAATCGCCTGCGTCTCAAACATATCGAAGGGTTGCTTGCAAAGGCCACATATCCAGAAGCGGCCGACCGGCGGCGCCGTCTGGCAGGAAGGGCACGCGAACCCGGCGTGGCGCGGTAACTTGGCGATTTTCGCCAGCGCCTGCGCGTGTTGCAGGCCGTTCCAGCAGTTCGCCAGGACGAACAACGAGATCACGCCAAACCACCACGAATGGCCGACTACGGCGAGCAGAATCAGTCCTGCGGCGCCAACGAATCCAATCCACACCGCCCACTGCAAGCTGCGCGCCCTTCCAGCCACGAACCAGAGCAACGAACGAAGTATCTGCCCTCCGTCGAGCGGATAGATTGGCATCAGGTTGAAGATCAGCAGCAGATAATTGATCTTCACGAGTGCCGCCAAGAAGGCGTAGAGGTTCGGCATGGTGCCGGCCATCCCGAGCGAGCCGCTCACGGAAGACAGGCCCAGCAACACCGGCACTAGAGCGACGTTCACCAACGGACCAGCCGCGATGCTCCAGAGCGTCGCTCCCGGGCGCTGCGGAGGATTGACGTAAGCCACTCCGCCGAGCGGCCAGAGCACGATCTGATCGGGCGTGCCTCCCACTTGCCGGCACGCCAGGGCGTGGCCGTATTCGTGCATGGTTACGATGGCGAAGACCGCGAGATATTCGAGCACCTTCCAGCCCGGAGAAGAATAATTTCCGAGGCTGTACCGGACCTCAATCGCCGCCAGTATGAACCACGACCAGTGCAGGAATAGATCAATTCCTGCAAAGCGGAAAAGGTGGATGGCGCCTTTTCGTAAAAATGTCATGTGCATTCCCATTGTATAGCAAACTAGCCCATCCGCGGACGCCAGTGCAGAGACGTCCGACGCCGATCATTCAACCAGGCGGCGCCCGCGCGGGAGAAGCGTCTGAGCGCGGCTTCATTCGTCCGAACCGATGGTCTGCATGCCCGCCGATGGCGGCATGCCAGTGGTATCGCCGCTGATACTGTCTAGTCACACGCCCGGCTGAAACCGCTATCGTCCGCATCTGCCGAGGCTTACACTCGGCTTGGGTGGGAACCTGCCACGTGGTTCCTTCGTCTCATACAATCGAAACCATTGGGAGCGCGCTTGAAAAAGCTGAAATGCGTGCTGTCGCTTCCGGGCGACAACTTGTATCTGCGCGAACAGACCTCCGCGGCGGAATCGGCTGCGAGCCGCCTGGGCATGAGTTTGCAAGTGCTCTCCGCCGATATGGACCCGATTCTTCAGAGCCAGCAGCTGCTGGCGCTCGTGCAAGCGCAGGAATCGGAGCGCCCCGACGCGATCATGCTCGAACCGGTAAACGCCACCGGTCTGCCGCGCGTGGCCGAAGCCGCCGTGTCAGCGGGAATTGCGTGGGTGGTCAGCAATGCGCAGGTCGACTACATCGGCAAGCTCCGCAACCGGGCCAAGGCGCCGGTATTTCTTGTATCGCAGGACCACGTGGAGATTGGACGGCTGCAGGGCCGCCAGATGGGCGCGCTGCTGCCGCAAGGCGGTTCCGTTCTCTATTTGCGGGGCCCGGCGATGAGCTCCATTGCGACCAGGCGCTACGAAGGCATCGAACGCGGCAAGCCTCCCAAGGTGGAAATTAAAAGCGTAAAGGTGCAAGGTTCGACGGCCGACAATGCCAGCACGGCGATCACTTCGTGGCTGACTCTCTCCACAGTGCGTGCCGAGGCCACGCACCTGATCGTCTCGCAGAACGCCGACTTTGTTTTTGGCGCACGAAAGGCATTCGAAGCGAAGGGCGATGAATCGGAGCGTGGGAAGTGGCTGGCGGTGCCCTGCGTGGGCGCGGGAGTGGCCAGCCAGCTCAAGCCGCTGGTCGACCACGGCACGCTGCGAGCCGCGGTAATCACGTCGCTCACCATGGACACCGTGCTCGACACCCTGGCCCAGGCAATCAAGAAAGGTTCGCAGCCTCCGGAACACACCTTCGTTGAGGCCTACTCCTACCCCAGCTTTGACGATCTGGCTAAAAAGCCCCTCGGCGTGAAACCGTAGAGCCCGGTCCAGAGGAACCAGGTTTTCGAAGACTTGCATTGCGATTGCGCGCGGGTCGATGTATGTTACGCGGCGCCAGCGGCCCCGAAAGCATGTAAACGGGGAATGGTCATCGTAAGGGGTCCGCTGGCAAAACTATTCAGGCGGTGCCACTCATGACTCGAACGCGTTTGCTTCTGATCGTGATGGTGCTCGCGCTCTCCGCGATTTCCGCTGCCGCCCGGCAAGAAAACAAAACGGACGCGGCGAAAGGAAACGCGCCTGTAGAAATCACCGGCACGGTGCAATCCTTCAGCGCCGATATTCTGGACGTAAAGCCGCCCACGGTCCATCCCGCCGTGTGGATCACGATACCAGCGGCGATGAAAGTCGACCGCGCAGCGCTGAAGCCTGGGACCCGCGTGACCGTCGAGGCCCGCTGGGCCATGGTTACGTACATCGCGTTGAAGCCGCCTAAGATCATTTCCGCGAAAAAATCCGCGCAATAACGCATCGCGCACCTCGCCGGCGGATCTCTGCCCAGGCCCACGCGGCCTAGCGGAATGCGCATTGAAAATCGGCCTCAGCGTATTAATATGCCGCCGCACATCTGGAGGCATTTCTGATGCAATTAAAACGCATTCGCCGAAGTATGCTTTTCCCGCTGTTGGCAGCTGCGCTGCTCGCGTACTCCGCGCAGGCTGCAGGCCCAAAGACTCATTGGATTCCCACGTGGATCGCCTCGCCCGAAAGCGCCGTGATCATCCTGCCTGGCTTCGCGCGACGACCATCCGGCGGGAACAATTCGGCGCCGGCGAATAACCGGCCATTATTCCCCCCGCCGCCGCCCGTGGAGAATCAAACGGTTCGCATGGTGGTGCGCACCAGCGTCGGAGGCTCCGAGGTGCGCGTGCAGCTCTCGAACGCATTCGGTCCAGCGCCGCTTCTAGTCGGCGGAGTACACATCGCCCTGCAGGACAAAGGCTCTTCCATCGTTACCTCGTCCGATCACGCGCTCACGTTTAGCGGCCAGACTTCGACTGTGATACCCAAGGGCGCGGAGGTGGTCAGCGACCCGGTCGATATGAAAGTCGGCCCGCTCGCTTACCTTACGATCAGCGTCTACATTTCCGGCAAGGCCGAAGATCCGACCGACCACCTCACCGGCTTGCACACCACCTACACCTCCGGCCCCGGCAACTTCACCGCCGCTGAATCCATCACCCCGGTCAGAACCAGCGAATCCTGGTATTGGATTTCGGCTGTGGACGTCCTCGCGCCGGGAAAAACGGGAGTGATCGTTGCCTTCGGCGATTCGATCACCGACGGCGCCACATCGACTCCGAATACCGACAGAAGCTGGCCCAGCCAACTGCAAGACCGCATTCAGAATGACAAAGCTTTGGCCGGCAAGTGGGCGGTGGTGAATGCAGGCATTTCCGGCAACCAGTTGTTGTCCGATGGCATGGGTGTTGCCGCTCTCGCGCGGCTTGACCGCGACGTGTTCAGCCTGACAGGAGTGAAATGGATCATCGTGCTCGAGAGCATCAACGACATCGGCCTTTCCAGCTTGACGCACGATCCGGCCGACAAAGTGACCGCGCAGCAGCTCATCGACGGGCTTAAGCAGATCATCGCGCGAGCGCATCTTCGCGGCATCCAGGTGATGGGGGCCACGCTGACGCCGTTTCAAGGGGCGAGTTACTACAGCGACTACGGCGAGCAAACGCGCGAGGCGGTGAACAAGTGGATCCTTACGAGCGGCGCGTTCGATGCCACGGTGGATTTCGACAAGGTGGTGCAGAATCCCGCGAGTCCCGAGCAGATACTGCCGTCACTCAACATCAGCGACCACCTGCATCCCAACGACAAAGGCTACAAGGCGATGGCCGACGCGATCGATCTCTCCGTATTTAGCAAGTCTTCCAAATAGTGCGAGAGCGCCGCTCGCGGCGGGCCGGATTGGCGGAGACTTTCTGCCAAATCAGGCTCGCCGCGAAAGGCGTTTGTGTTCCGTGTAGAGTTACGCGAAAAAACTAGAAGCGGTAATCGAGGCCGAACTGAACCACGTTCACCCGGTCATTCGCGGACATCGTGAACACCGGCGTCGGGTCCGCACTCGGCGGTGTGCCGATCTCGAAATTCGTGCTGGTGGTCGAAACGCGCCCAAAGTCGTCGTAGAGATATTCGACTCGAGCCGCAAGATGATGCACGAGGCGAAGCTCCACGCCGCCGCCTACCGTCCATCCCACCGCGGTTTTCTTTACGCCGCCCGTTTCCAGCGCCGAGTCGTACGTGTCCGTGAACATCTCCTGATAATTCAGGTCCGTCGCAGCCAGGCCGCCGGTGACGTAAATTAATGCGCGGCTAATCGTCACACCCGCGCGAGGCCGCACTCCCAGCTCCCATTCTGACTTCATCGACTGGGAAACGGTGAAGGCCGTTGGGGCGCAGCACGGGTAATCCTCGGTAGTGCTCTGGTTCTCGCTCACGCCCAGATACCCGAATTCGCCTTCGACGCCCACGACGAAGCCGCCCGCTTGCAGATCAAACCCCGCATGCCCGCTGCCGGTGACGTTCGACGAGCTTAGCTTTTGCGCTCCTGCAGCCGCGATCGCGGTCACGCTGGTGCTGGCAAAGTAATCTCCTGCTACGTTAGTGGTCGTCGCGTCGGAACGGCCAAGGGCCGACCCGATGTTACCGCCGACGTAAAATCCGGTGAATCCGGACGCCTTTGCCGAGCCTGCCGCCAAAAGCCCGGCAACGGCCAGACAACCCAAAGCTGCTATTTTCCGAAACTCCATCTGTGCCTCTCCTCATCGCGAAGTTTGCGCGATTCCCCCTCGGCGCGGACGAGACTCAACAAACTCGCTCGCGTCGGCCAACGGCGCGCGTCCTCAATTGTCATGCAGTGGTAATTACGGCTTAACAGCGTTCCCCAAGTGTGGCTTACTGGCCCTAATGTAAGCTCCCCACTTGTTTGCGGGAATAGTACAAGCGGCCATTTGCGAGGGGGGCGCGTCGAATGAGGCAATACGCCTTTGCTTCGAGAGCACCGGAGAACGGAGCAGTTTCCACGGGGCGGTCGCGTTGCTCATCAATCCGCCGTTTCCGGGGTGATTTGGAGCTCCACTACGCGCCTTTGGCAGGCATCGAACTAACGAGTGTCGCGGCGGATCACCGCGTTCCTTGCGGTTGGGGGTGCGGAACGAACTCGGGAACTGTGTTCGCCACATCCCAGGAGCGGTGCAGAGCGCGCAGCACGTATCCGCTCATGGTCATGGCCCGTACTTGCGCCGCTCTGCGTATGCGCTTGGCTTCGCCGGTCGAGCAGCGGATCAACACGGTGGTTCTAGGCCGTGGTTTGGCGCCATCGTTCAGCTCCCGCGGCCTGACGAAGTGCGCGTACATCTGCTCTTGCAGCTCCACGGTTCGCACCACGATATTGAGCACATAACCGCTCAGCGTGCGGCGTTGCGCCCGGGCGTTGTCGCGCATTTGGCGGGCTTCGTCGCGCGAACAGTTGATCAGCAGGGCGGTCCGGTGGGCCATTTCCGACTAATATCAGTTGATATTGGAAATTGCAAGCGGCCGTACAATGCGCTTACTCTAGCCCTGGACAGAAATTCCGTCGCTTGTCCGAAGCTTCGCGGGCGATAGACTTTCGCCGGCCCTGACCCAGGGGAGTCAGGGCCGGCTGGTCCCAAGAAGTTTTCAGACGGAATTTTCTTTCGGTATTTTGCACCACAGCAGCGTCGCGCGCGCGTTACACGCTTTATTCCCAAAGTTCAAATTGACGGTATTTCGCTCTTGTGCGAGTGTACGAACTGCTGCAAGTTGTTTTTGCTCGCCATAACCGAGCGGGAGTGTACGTAGCGACGTGAAGCCAAATGCCATTTTCGAGCGGCGGTCTTACTCGCGTAGGGCGGCGTCCAGGGAACGCTGCCGATGATGCAGGAGTGGGCCGACTCCGCGCTCGAAACCGCCAAGCGCCGCGGCGCGAAATACGCCGACGTGCGGGTGATGGACATTCGCAGCCGCGAAATTTCCACCAAGAACGGCGAAGTGGGCACGCTCGCGGAATCCGAGTCGCTGGGCATCGGCATTCGCGTGATTGCCGACGGCGCTTGGGGATTTTCGTCCACCGATCGCATGACGCGGGAGGGAATTGACACCTGCGCCGCGGAAGCGGTGGCCATCGCGAAAGCGTCCGCGCTTGCCAAGCGCGAAAACGTTTCGCTCGCTCCTGAAAAAGCGTTCGTCGACACCTGGCAAAATCCATTTCTGAAAGATCCCTTCCGCATTCCCGTGGAGCGGCAGATCGATCTGCTGCTCGCCGCGGACAAGGAAATGCGCCGAGTGAAGGGCCTCACGCTGGCCGAAGGCTCGATGACCTTTCGCCGCATCGAACAGCTTTTCGTCTCGAGTATCGGTTCGTCGATCCATCAGATCAAAATGGAATCGGGGGCGGGAATCGTAGCCACCAGCTTTGCCGGCAGCGAGATTCAGAAGCGTTCGTATCCGAATAGCTTCGGCGGGCAGCACATGCTGCAGGGCTACGAGCTTATCGAATCGCTCGATCTGGCCGGCAACGCGCGGCGCATCGCGGAAGAGTGTGTGGCGCTGCATTCCGCCGCGCAATGTCCTGAGGGACGCAAGACGATTATTCTCGGCGGCTCGCAGCTGGGCTTGCAGATTCATGAGTCGATCGGCCATCCCATCGAGCTCGACCGCGTGCTGGGCATGGAAGCGAATTTCGCGGGTATGAGTTTCCTGACGCCCGAAAAGCTGCGCAAGCTGAAATACGGCTCGGATATCGTCAACGTGGTTGCCGATGCGCGCTTGGAACATGGGCCCGGTCTGGGAACCTTCGCTTACGACGACGAAGGTGTTCCGGCGCAGTGCACGCCGATCATCACCAACGGCCTTTTCACCGGCTACCTCACCAGCCGCGAAACCGCTCCGGAAATTGGCGAAAAGCGCTCCGGCGGGACCATGCGCTGCGAAAGCTGGAACCGGCTGCCGATGATTCGCATGACCAATGTGAGCATCAACCCCGGAACCTGGAAATACGACGATCTGATAGCCGATACCGACGATGCCATCTTGATGGAAACGAATCGCTCGTGGTCCATCGACGACAAGCGCTATCATTTCCAGTTTTCCACTGAAATCGGCTGGGAAATCAAAGGTGGCAAAATTGGCCGCATGATCAAAAATCCCAGCTATAGCGGCATCACCACCGAATTTTGGAACAGCTGCGACGCAATCTGCTCGCGCGACCACTGGACACTTTGGGGCACGCCGAATTGCGGCAAGGGCCAGCCTCAGCAAACCATGGGCACCGGCCACGGCGCGGCGCCGGCGCGCTTCCGCGACGTCCGCGTGGGCGTCGCATTTTCCAAATGACAACGATCGCTCAAATTTCTGCAAGGTGGCTGCAAACGCCGCCAGCTCTTATGGCGCTGGCATCTTGCCGCCGAATTTCTTTTCGCTCCGTTTCGGATGTGGACGTGCCGTTCCAGCATCGCATGGGATCATGAGCAAATCACAAAAGACGACCGCCGAACTGGAGCGCATCGCCGGGCGCGTCCTCAAGCTCAGCCGGGCGGAAGAGACCGAAGTCGATATCGCCGCGGCCACCGACGCGCTCACGCGCTTCGCCAACAACACCATTCATCAGAATGTGGCCGAGCACACGATTTCAATCTCCGTGCGCGCGGTGGTGGATGGCCGCACGGCTCGCGCGTCCACAAATAAATCGGACGATGAATCGCTGCGCCGCGCGGTGGAGTCGGCCATAAGTCTGGCGCGCAACCAGCCGGAAAACCCCGACCTGCTGCCCTTGCCCAAGAGACAGAAGTATCAGAAGGTCGAGCGATTTTTCGACGTCACTGCGGCCACCACTCCGCAGGAGCGAGCCCGCGCGGTGACCAAAGTCTGCAAAATGGCAGAAAAGAAAAAGCAGACGGCGGCAGGGATTTTTGCCAGCGGCTCGTCGCACTCGCTGCTTGCGAATTCGCGGGGATTGATTGCCAGCTACCAGCAAACGCGCTCAGAATTTTCCGTCACCATTCTGGAAGAGAGTTCTTCCGGCTGGGCGAAATCGAATTCGCCGGACATTCGCGAGCTCGATCCGTTGGCGCTCGCGGAAAGCGCCAGCCGCAAAGCCGCCGATTCGCGCCAGCCGCGCGAAGTTCCACCGGGACGTTACATGGCGATTCTTTCGCCTGCGGCCGTTCTCGATCTGGTCGGCTTTCTTTTCTACGATTTCGCCGGCACGGCCGTGCTCGATAAGCGCTCGTGCCTTAACGGACGCATGGGCAAGAAAATCTTCGGCGACAACATCACCATTTGGGATGACGCGTACCACCCGTTGCAAACTGGTCCGGCGTTTGATGGTGAGGGCGTGCCGCGGCAGAAAGTGTTGCTGGTCGATCGCGGCGTGCCGAAAAATCTGGTGTACGCGCGCGCCACCGCCAAGAAAATGAAGGCCAAGCCAACCGGCCACGGATTTGCGCTGCCAAACGACTACGGCGAAGCTCCCATGAATCTGGTTTTCGATGGAGGAGATAAATCCATGGACGAGATGGTCGCCTCGACCGAGCGCGGCATTCTAGTCACGCGGTTGTGGTATATCCGCGAAGTGGATCCCTACGAAAAAGTCCTCACCGGAATGACGCGCGACGGAACGTTCCTGATCGAGAACGGAAAATTGGCGGGTGGCATCCGGAATTTCCGTTTCAATCAAAGCGTGATCGAAATGCTCGCGAACGTCGAAGCGCTCGGGCCGGCCGTGCGCGCCGCCGGCGAAGAATCATTCGAGATGGTCGTCCCCTCGATGAAGGTCCGCGATTTCCATTTCAGCGAAGTCACGAAATTCTAGGGAACTCGCGGGAACAATGATCGTCGCTCCGAGTCCCGTTTTCGGCGGAGGCACGGTGCCGGGATTCCGGTGGAGTCCACCGGACACCGAACACGGTAGAATCTGTTGTTCGTATTCTAGTCCTGGGTTCGCTACTGCGGCAGAAACTGAAAACTGGAAATCGTGCGGCGGATCACGTTCTCCTGAATTTGCACCAGGTCGTTATCGGCGCGAGTCATGCCGAAAATCGTGTACAGCTTCCCGCTGCGCGGCAGGAATACCATGAAGCCGGACCAATCGTGCTGGTCCATCCCGCCGCGAAAACGGTGCGCGACTAGCGTTTCACCTGCCAGCGTCAGTCGCTCGTCCTCGAGCGGGCGGTAATTTTCCAGAATATCGCTGAGCCGCTGTTCCATCGAGGAGACGTCGGCGGCCGCTGATTTTCCCGCGGGCTCCTGCCCAACCACCAGGTAGGTACTCTGATCGTCCGTGCCCATGGCGGCGACCGCGCCGGGAAGAACGGAGCGCGCTCCGTCCATCACCTGCCAGTCCGGAGGTTTGAACATTTGGAATCCGTAGGTGTCGTTCGTGTAGATGTTGCCGGAGACTTTCTCGCGAATGGGCTGCGGCTGATCTGCGCTTGCTGCCCCGGCCTCCGGCACCGCTGGGTTCGAAGGCGCCGGGGGCGCAGCTCGAGAATTCGGTGGAGAGCTGGCGGTGATTGCCGACGGTTTTGCGCTAGGTGACTGTTGCGCTGCAGCGGCAGGCGGAGTTTCCGCGGTCGAAGCAGTTGCCTTTGCGCCGGGCTCCGCTGCAGGTTTGCCTGCGAGATTTTCTGATGCTGCAGCTTTCTGCCCTCCGGGCTTGGCTTTGCGCTCCGAAGGCGATGATTCGGGCGTGGGGGAAATTTGGATCGAGACGATTTTGTCCTTTTCCACCAGCGCGTAGCCGTAGCTGGTTTTCACCTTAAACGAATTGCCGACGTAGCCGACGACGGTGCCCTCGATTGTCGAGCCGTCCTTCAGCTTAAATTTGTCGGCGCGCGCGCTGCCGGCGCTCAGCAGCACGGCCAGCGTTACCACGACGGAGAGGGAACTGCGCTTCATACCTGCGAGTATCGCGCCATCGGCATCGGCGCGGCAAATTTCTGTGCTGCGCGTATGCCGCGTTAGTCAGCGGGTCAGCGTGTAATCAATGGGAGAATGCGATTCAGCGGTCGAGAAACGCGCGCAGGCGCGAATATCCGGCGCGGCTTACCGGAAGCTGCACCTTATCGGCGAGCACGGCCACGTAGCTGTCTTTGGCGTAAGGCTCCAGCCGCACGACTCGCTCGAGATTGACGATATACGAGCGATGGATGCGCAGAAAGCGTGAAGGATCGAGCGCCGCTTCGATACTTGAAATCGTTTGCTGTTTCAAATGCTTTTTTCCCTGCGAAACGAGCGCGATGTAATCATCCTGCGCTTCCACGTAATCGAGCTTTGCCACCGGAATGATTACTACGCTGGTGCCCTCGCGCACGGGAATGCGATCGAGATACTCAGCCGGCGGACGCGCCGCCGCGGCCAGTTCGGCAGGTGATGGCCTGGGCAAAGAATGTTGCTCCGGGCGACTGCCGAGCCGCTCCTTCACGCGCGCGAGCGCCGCTTCGAATCGATCCGCTGCCACGGGCTTCAGCAGATAATCGACCGCATGAACATCGAAAGCGCGAATGGCGTGATTGTCATGCGCGGTGACGAAAATGATGGCCGGCGCGGGATCGAGAAGCTCGAGAACTTCGAAGCCGTCGAGCTTGGGCATTTGAATGTCCAAAAACACGAGATCGGGTTTCAGCTCCGCGACGGCTTTTACGGCTTCGAAGCCATTGGCGCATTCAGCGACGATTTCGATGTCCGCGTGCGGCGCCAGATATTCGCGCAAAACCTGCCGAGCCAGATCTTCATCGTCAACGATGGCGGCGTGCAGCTTGCGATGAGCTTCAGGAATCACGATACGCTTGCCTCCTGTTCGGCAGGGAATTCCAATGCAACGCGGAAGGTGGTGCCGTTCGCGCCGGCTCCGAATTTTGCGCGGGTGCCGTAACGCGCTTCCAGGCGCTGGCGCACGTTGGCGAGGCCCACGCCATTGCGGCGGCGCAGCGGCGCTTCCGGATCGAAAGTGTTTTCAACCACGATGGAAAGGCCGCCGTCGCGAAGCGCCACGCTCAGGCGAATGCAGCCGCCATCGACCAGATTCGCGATGCCGTGGGCCACGGCGTTTTCGACCAACGGCTGCAGCAGCAGCGGGGGAACGTTCGTGCCCAGCGTTTGCGGATCGACGGTTTCTTCCATTTGCAGACGAGGGCCGAAACGAATTTTTTCCACCGCCAGGAATGCATGGATCAGGGAAAGTTCTTCGCGCAGCGGAATCGCCGATCTTTCGCCGAGGCCGAGAGTGCGCCGCAAAAAGTCGCCCAGTAGAATGCACATCTCGCGCGCCCTGGTGGGATCCGAGCCGGTGAGCGCGCTGATGGAATTCAGGCTGTTGAAAAGAAAATGCGGATTCACCTGCGCTTTGAGCGCCCGCAGCTCGGCCTCGCGCGCCAGCATGCTGGCTTGCAGCACGCGAGCTTCCGCATCGCGCGATGCCTCGATCCCCAGCAGGATGTAATAGAACGCCACGGAGAGCACGTAAAAGAGAATTCCCGTGCCAATCAGCAGCGGAATTTCCGCTGTATAACGGCGATCCAGATCTCGAAAGGATACGGTCTGCGCGAGTTCCGAGGCGAGGAGCCGGCCGGCCAGAATCCACAGCGCGGTAGCGACCACCGCGCCCGCCACATGCGTGGCCAGGAATTTGGAGAGGTTGGTATGTTCGAGCGGGGTCACCCGGCACGGATACCAGGCCGAAAGGCAAACGAACGCGTAGATAAAGCAGAGCGGAAAGGCCAGCGCCAGCGCTCCGCGCCAGGCGATGGCGCGCGTGGCAGTCATCAGAAACGCGAGCAGCGCGGCCAGGGGAATCCAGGCCACCAGATACAGCACCATGCGCCGAAATTGGCCGAGGATTGGGTGCATGCGCGGCTCAGTTCTTGATGACCACTCCTCCAAACACAGCGGTTCCGTGAATTAATAGGACTTTTGCGGGCGCCGCAACATCCGGGTGCGAGTACGTCTCGTCAGAGAATGCTCCGGCAATTTCGTGCGCGGTAATCGAGACGCGCCACCCGGGCGGAATGCGAATCTCGCCGCCGCCGAAAACCGCCTCGATTTGCAGGACCGCTTGATTGCCATCGATGTCCGCAGCGGTGAAGTCGAGGTGGAATCCACCGAAAATCGCCGAAACCTTGCCGAACCGGAAATGTTTACTCGTGATGCGGCGGTTGAAAGACATAAAAATTACCGAGCGGTCAAAGCTGTCGTCGACCGATTCAGAAGGCGGAGGGTAGCCAGGGCCGACATAGCCCGGGCCCACGAAGGATGCGCTGGGACCGGGGGCGCCCGCGGCGCCCGGCGAACCTGCCGGAGCCCCAGATGGAGGCGGCGGGACATTCGGAGGTGGTTGGGACCCTACGCCGTACTGCCCATGTTCGTTCGCCCAGTATTCGTGCCCTCCAGTTCCTTGCCCCAAAAAGCCGGCTGAAGTCGCGCTCGGCCCTGAGCCGGTGGCAGAACCCTGCGTGGCCGGTGGGGATCCTGGCGCGGCAGGCGGCGGGGGGCCCGGGGGCGGGGTGCCGTCCGCGTATCGCCCGTGATTCTTCCACCAGTCGCGCATGGCGTGTCGTTGGCGTCGGCCGCTCCGAATTTCGTCGTAGTGATCCCGGTTAACGAGCAGCCAGACGCCGACAGCGATCATCCACAAGGGCCAGAGCCGCCCCACCGCGAGACCTGTCAAATTGCTCAGCAGCCACAAGCCTCCAATCACGATCAGCACCGGCCCCCAAAAGTGCCCCGAGTGCCTGCGATAGTTCTGCCATTCCGCTCCATCGCCGGGATTGATTGGAGGGCTGCTGGTTCTTGCCAAAATGCTCAGACCCACCACGATCAAGATCACCGGCCAGAAAACCGCGAAAATGTAGCCGGCATGGACAATCTCCAGCTGGTCGAGCAAAAAAACCACACCCATAAGGGTGATCAGGATGCCGACGAAGAGCCCGCGGTGTCTGCCATCAATCACGATCAGTGATCCTCGCTTGCGACGCGGAGAATTTGCCCGCGCATGCGGAATAGGGAAGGGCCAGCAGCGCGAGACCGGTGGCGACCAGCAACATGGGCCAGAAGCGCAGCATTTCGCCGAGCGCGGGGAGATCCGCGCGAGTCGCCAGGAACGTCCAAACGTCGGCGGCGATCATGGAGATGAACCAGAAGTTTCTCACAGCCAGCCCGTCATAGCCGAATTGCGCCAATTGGAACATGATTCCGACGAGAATCAAAAACCCGGCCGCCAGCAGCGTTCCAATCTGCCACGCGGGAGCCTGAGAAGCGAACCTGGCGCGCGAGTCGATCATGTGCCTGCCCTCCTGCCGAAATTGAATCGATCTCATGGCGTGGAGAGTAACGGGAGGGCGCAGAGATGTCTTGAACGATTCGGCGAGCGGAGGGAATTTACCGGCGAACGGCGGTCTCAGTCTGACACGGTGCCGCGAGGGGTCTAAATCTCCCGAATAGCAAGGCACGTGCCGGTGGAAAACAACTAAAAGGACGTCATTCCCACCCAGCAGACGGCGGCTGCGGCGATTGCGGTCATCAACAGGGTAAGTCTCAGGCGCTTTTTGCGCGCTCCGACGACGATCAAGCCCATGGTGCAAACCAGAAAGCCCAACTCGAACCACAGACGCCGCGAGCTGAGCTCGGTGCCCCAGCTGCCCACTTCGCCTTGCAGAAATGAAGACGCGAATGAAGTAGCGGAAGTAAGCGATATGGCGATCACGGCCGCGAGGGCTAATCCTTTAGCCCATTCGGGGACGACCCAGGTCCGTTTCGTCTGGCGCCAGTCGAGCCAAGTCTGCGCGACCACCAAGCCAACCACGAGTAATACGAACAGCGCCACGCCCCCTCCCAAGGTTGCCCCGAATGCTGCGTGCCACGCGACCCCTGCGACCGCAATCTCCACTGCAGCTCAAGCCGGCGAATTGCATCCTTCGAAGGCCCCGCCAGGAAACCTCGATCCGGCTTCGCGCGTTTTCGACTGCGGTCGCAACCTCAAACCGCCTCTGAGATACCGCGACAGTGGCAATCTTTCGACCATCTGCGCGAGTTTCGCAAATCTGGCTGGATAATTTTCAGTGAGCTATCTCCAATCCTTACAATCTGGTGAACGCGGTTCTTGGGCGCAGAAAAAATCGGCGGTGCAGGAATATGAAAAATCGTTGATTACAATGTAAATGGAGATAACAAAAGTGCTCTGCGAAGAACTGTTTTGCACGGACTAGGACTAATGGTGATGAGGGCACGCCGCTAGTATCAGTACTCGATTCAAAAGTGGTCGTGTCCGAGCAGAGTTGTGACTTTCACAACGCGCGCGCGTGCCGCAACGGCGCGTTTGCCGGAATCTGCTACGATAGCTCCCCACATGCGACAACCCTGGACCATTGCCCATCGAGGCGCTTCCGGCCACGCGCCAGAGAACACCTTGGCCGCATTTGAACGCGCGGTACAGCTCGGAGCCACTTTCATCGAGACCGACGTTCACCTGACCCGCGACGCGAAGTTCGTGGCCATTCATGACGCGACCCTCGACCGGACTACCAACGGGCACGGGTCCGTGCACGAGTTCACGCTGGGGGAACTGCGCGAACTCGACGCGGGACAGTGGTTCGACCGGCAATTTTCAGGGCAGAAGATCCCCACGCTCGAAGAGGTTTTGGCGTTTTCGCGGCAGCACGACGTGATCTTTTATTTCGAGATCAAGTACGACGCGGCATGGGGAATGCATCACGCGCTGGCGGCGGCGCTGCACAACGGAGATAACGCGGCGCGCTCCATCGTGATTTCCTTCGACCCGGCAACGCTGCTATCGCTGCGGCGGCTGGACGCATCAATCATGCTGGGTTTGCTGGCGGAAGAGTCCAAGCCCGAGAAGCCCGATCTGGTGAAGAGCGCGGTCGAATGCGGCGCGCGGCAGCTTTGCCCGCGATTCGATCTGCTCACGCCGGAATTGGTCAGCGAAGCGCACCGTGCCGACCTGCAGGTGGTCACTTGGACGGTCAACGAGCGCGAAAAAATGCGCATGGCCATCGATCGCGGCGTCGACGGAATCATGACCGACTTGCCGGACCGGCTGCGCGCGGTAATCGAAGACAAGCAACCGCAGGTTCCCGCCTAGATTCAAATCCAGCTATTGCAAGTTGTCTGTGAGCGCCGCGAAAAGCTTGCCGAACTCCGCCAGCGAGAGCTGTTCGGCGCGAGCATCCGGGCGCAAACGGGAGGCGGCGAGCGCTTGGTCGACGCGGCTGCCGTCCGCGATCGAACGCAGATTATTGCGCAGCGTTTTTCGCTTTTGCTCGAAGCAAACGCCCACGAATTTCAGGAATCGCTCCTCATCTTGTACCGTGATTTTTGCACGTTCACCCGGCAGATCCATGCGCACCAGCGCGGACGCTACTTTCGGCGGCGGGCGAAACGCGCCGGGCGGAATGCGTAATAAAATTTCCGGCCGCGCATAGAACTGGCACACAGCGGAAAGATATCCGTAGGCGCGGCCGCCGGGCTTGGCCACGATGCGCGCGGCCACTTCCAGTTGAATCACGATATGAATCGAGCGGATGCGATCCGCGTAGCTGAAGAGGTGCGTCAAAATCGGCGAGGTGATGTAGTAGGGCAAATTGCCGTAGACACAAAACTCTCCCGCGGTGAGCGAGCCAAGATCAAGCGCGAGAACATCTCCTGTGACTACCTCGACTCCCGGCCATTCTGAAGGATTTGTTTGCGTGGCCCGGCGCAGGTTGTCAGCGAGGCGCTCGTCCGTGTCGATGGCGATCACGCGGCGGCCTGGCGCGGCCAACAGGCGCGTCATTTCTCCGTGGCCCGCGCCGATCTCGATCCACGTTCCGTTTTCGCCGCGCGGAAGCGTCTGAAGGATGCGGCTGCGCCAACTGGAATCCGCGAGGAAGTGCTGTCCGAGACGCTGTCGTGCCATAGGGACGATGAGTGTAGCAACGGGCGGAGGCGGGAACAAATGGCCGTCCGGATAGCAGACAGCGCGCTCCTAGCATACCGAACGCGTTCCTTTGAATGGGCATCTACAACGTGGTGTGCGCCCGGTTCATTGAGGTGGAGCATACTCAGATTTCGGCACGACGAGCGACAGAGGTTTGAATAGGTCTTGTGGCGAACAAAAAAATCGAAAGTTTAGCGGATTCATCGCCCGATTGGATCTGGGACGGGCGACCAGTATTCAAATTACTCGTGTCTGAGGACAACCATGGGGTCGACACGCACGGCGCGGCGCGCTGGGATATAAGAAGCCGTCAGCGCGACGCCGAGCAGAACGATCGCCACTGCAGCGAAGGTCAGCGGGTCCGTCGCGGAGACGCCATAAAGCAGGCTGGCCATCAAACGCGTGAGCAGAAACGCAGCCACGCCTCCGGATCCTAAACCTAACAACGTAAGCTTCATCCCGTGGCCCAAAATCAGCCGCAATACGTCGCCCGGCTGCGCACCGAGCGCCATGCGAATCCCGATTTCGTGCGCGCGCTGCGAAGTCGAATACGCAGTGACGCCGAAAATTCCGCCCGCCGCGAGCGCCAGAGCGATTGCGCTGAACGAGCCGAGCAGGATGGCGCGGAAGCGCTCCTGCGAAATCGATTGGCCGATCATGTCCGGGAACGATGCGATGCCAGTCACCGGCAGATCCTTGTCAATCGCATGGGTCGCCTGGCGAATTCCTGCGGCTACGCTCGCTGTGCTCAGCGAGCTTCTCACCACCACCTCTGTTGCGGCGTCGAATATTGAAATTGGGGAAGCGAAATCTCAGCCTCGATCACCTGATTCGGATCGAATCCTGCGTGTACCGACGTGACCAGCGCAAAGCTGCGGATGAGCAGCCCGCCCGCAACCAGAAGCACCATGGCCAGAGAAACTTCCGTAATTGCCAGGAAACTCCGCACTCGTTGTCCGCCAGTCTGCCCGCCGCGTTCGCCGCCCCCTCTGATCTCCGCCTGCAAATTGGACTGTGTTGCTAGGAGCGCCGGCGCGAGCCCAAACACCAGCGCCGCTGCAAGAGACAACGCCAGCGCAAATGCGAGAACAGGAACTCCAATATGAACAGAATTGATCTGCGTCACTTCGGGCGGCAAGTACGGCCTCAGAATCCCAACGCTCCATATCGCAAGAAGCAGTCCGGCAACTCCGCCAAGCAATCCCAGCAGAGCGCTCTCGGTTAGCAGTTGCCGGACGATCCTCGCGCGCCCCGCGCCCAGCGCGACGCGCACGGCGATTTCGCGCACGCGCGAAGTGGCCCGCTAGAGAAGCAGATTCCCAATATTTGCGCAGGCGATCAGCAGCACCAGTCCAACCGCCCCCAGCAAGATCAGCAATGCCGGCTTCACGTTGCCGACCACCGCTTGCCGATAGGGCTGAAGGCGGATCGTTTCGCCGGAGTCCTGCTCGGGAAACTTCTTCGCGAATCGCTTGCCGAGGGCGCTCATCTCGGCCTGCGCCTGCAGCAGAGAAATGCCCGGCTTTAGCCGGGCAATGCCGCTCAGCACAGGAACGCCGGGACGGGAGAGCAAAGGCCCGAAAAGCGGGTCCTGAGCGATAGGAATCCACACGTCCTGACGAGGGCCGCCGTCGGGATAACGAAAACTAGCCGGCAGAACTCCGACGACGGTGAAGGGACGCATATCCAGAGTAATGGATTGGCCGACGAGGCGCGGGTTTGCGCCAAAGCGGCCACGCCAAAGGTTTTCGCTCACGAGAGCCACAGGCGCGGCGCCTCGCTTGCCATCCTCGGGCAGCAACGTCCGGCCCACCAGCGGCTGCGCGCCCAACACAGGAAAGATTTCCGGTGTCACGTCTGCGGTATTCACAATGGATGGCTCGCCTGCGCCGGTCAACGTCAGGTCGTGAAATGCATTTCCAGCGATGCCACTAAATGCGCGACTCTGTGCGCGACACGCGACGAAATCCCGGTAGGACATGCCAGACAAGGCATCGGGCTGTTTGAGCGGCGTATCGAACACGGTCACCAGCTGATCGGGATGCGGATACGGAAACGGCCGCAAAAGTACCGCGTCCACCATGCTGAATACCGCTGTATTCGCGCCGATCCCGAGAGCGAGCGTGAACACAGCGGCTGCGGTGAAGCCTGGGGATTTGCGCAGCATGCGCAGGCCGAAGCGAATGTCCTGGGCGAGGGACTCGACAAACGCCACGCTGGTTGCTTCGCGGCATGCTTCCTTGGCCCGTTCGATCCCTCCAAACTCCAGCCGTGCCCGTCGCATCGCTTCCTCCGCGTAAGTGGCAATGTGAAACTGCAGTTCCGAATCCATTTCGCTCTCTATGCGAGAGCGCTTCAGGATCACTCGCAGCAACGATCGCAGGCGTTTCCACAACCTCATACTTCCTCCGACCGAGTGCCCAAGATTCCGGCAATGACTTCCGACATTCGATTCCACTTCTGGGTTTCCGCCCGCAGTCGCCGCTTTCCCGAAGCAGTGAGCCGATAGAACCTGGCTTTGCGATTGTTTTCCGATTCGCCCCATTCGCTCGTAATCCAGCCCTGATGATCGAGGCGGTACAGCGCCGGGTATAGGGAGCCCTGTTGAATTTCGAGTCGATGCCTCGAGATCTGCTGTATGCGCAAGAGAATGCCGTAGCCATGCAGCGGCCCCAGCGAAACGGCCTTAAGAATGAGCATGTCCAGCGTGCCCTGCAGAAGTTCTAGCTGTTTGTCCACGGAAGACCATACTCCTAGAGCGTCTAGGAATATATATATCGCATTTTTCTACACTCTCAAAGAAAAACAAGAACAACCTGGCGATAAGCGGGCTAACCGGATACCTAGCTGTGTAAGCGACAACGGAATTCGACTACCTTTGGCGTCCCTATCGGCACAACGAATCGCTGGCCGGGAGGGATACGGACGAACATGAAACCGGGCGCGTTTGGGAATAATTCGGTAAATCGGGTCTGGAGGGAATATGCCCAAGACGATGTAGAGTTTGCCGCCAGCGTGATAAAGTACCTGCCGGGATACGCCCACAACGGAGGAGTGCCGCTATGAAGCGTCTATTGTGCTCAGCAATTTTTCTGATGTTGGCCCTGCCTGTGTTCGCGAAGGGCCCAAAGGCTTTCGATGGAAATTGGAAAAGCGGTCCGGGCACGCCGACGATGACGCGCAAGTTGGTGTACAAAGACCATGTGATCCACATGACCGAAGTGCAGCCCGGCCGCAATGGTCGTCCGGCAATGACCATCCTTCGTGAATACCCAACGGACGGCAACACCGTCACCATGCACACCGGAGTCTGGGACGGCGCGGTAGCCACCGGCAAGATGGAACACGGCGTACTGACCGTTGAGACCACCATGAAGAACGGCACGAAGTTCAAGGATGTCTGGATTCTTGCCAAGGATGGAAAGCAGTACACCGACAAAATGACCATCACTGGCAGCTTTGGACGTCCTGGCGCCGCACCCAGCAACAGCGGGCCGCGCACCATCAACTTCTCCTTCTCCAAAGTCTCCGACCTGGATTAGAAGCGCGACGATCGCCGCATAATTCCATTTATCGCGAAGAGGAGGTTTTCGAGCCGGCCGAACGTATGGGGGCGGCTCGTCCGGCGCGCGAATTCTACGCAATCATAGAAGGGCCGCTAGCGATGCCCGCGCTGTCGGAATGACGGGCCGCCATCCAGAAAGCCGGGGTAGTTAAGGGCACCGCTAGTCGGCCAACGCAAGCTACGCTGTTCTCACCTCAATCTGCCTCTGACGCGAAACTTGCTTTCAAACCTGAGCAAACGAACCGGGTTTCCGCATGCTGACCATGCACAGATCATTTTCAGGGAATCGCAACTCTTCAACGGCCGCGCCGCCAGCTGGCAGGCGCACGCCCGATTGGCGCAAAGAATACCCCGGCGGAGATCAGCTTGACGAACCAGCGACCCTTCCGCTACCGTTTTCTTTCGCGCCCGTACCCATGAAAATTCTATTCGTAGCCTCCGAAGGGCTGCCTTACTCGAAGACCGGCGGGCTTGCCGACGTGGTCGAAGGGTTGCCGCGCGCCTTGCGCGATTTGGGTCACCAGGTGGCCGTGCTGCTGCCGCGCTATCGCGGCAACAAGATTACGTCAACGCTGGTTTCCAGTGTGACGGTTTCGTTGGGCGATACGCTGCGCTTTCCGGCGCTGGCCGAGGGGCCTTCGTCGGGCGGCGTTCGCTATTTTTTCGTCGACGATGCCGAGTTTTTCGACCGTCCGCACCTGTACGGAAATCGCAACGAGGACTATCCCGACAATTTCGCGCGCTTCACGGAATTTTCGCGCGCGGCCATCGAGTTCGCCAAGCGCGTGTGGTTGCCTGACGTGATTCATTGCCACGACTGGCAAGCGGCGCTCGTCCCCGTGCTGCTGCGAACTCAGTATGCTCGCGATCCAGTGACCCGCTCCCTGCCCGTGGTGCTGACGCTTCACAATCTTGGTTACCAGGGGATTTTCCCGCAGACTGCGCTGAGCGCGGCGGGTCTGCCGGAATCGCTTTTCAGCATGGACGCGCTGGAGTTCTTCGGAAAGGTGAATTTCCTGAAGGGCGGGATTATCTACGCGGATTATCTGACCACCGTTAGCCGCCGCTACGCCAAGGAAATTCAGACCGAGGAATATGGCTTCGGCCTTGAGGGCATCCTGCGCAAGCGAGCGGACCACCTGGTGGGCATTCTCAACGGCGCGGACTACGCGATTTGGAGCCCCGAAGTGGATACGCTCATTCCACAGAACTACTCGGTGCACAATCTGGATGCCAAGAAAATCTGTAAGAGACATCTTCTCGATCTGTTCCGGCTGCCCGAAGAAAATATGGAGCGGCCGGTAATCGGCATCATTTCGCGCTTCGTGAATCAGAAGGGCTTCGACCTGATCGCTGAAATCGCCGATGAATTGATCGCCGAGAACATCGCCCTAGCAGTACTGGGAAGCGGCGAGGCCAAATACGAGGCGGTATTCAAGAAGCTCGCCGAGAAATATCCCGCGCGCGCGGGCGTCAAAATCGGGTACGATAACACGCTCGCGCACAAGATCGAGGCGGGCGCGGACATGTTTCTGATGCCCTCGCGCTACGAGCCGTGCGGGCTGAATCAGATGTACAGTTTGCGCTACGGCACGGCGCCGATCGTGCGCGCCAGCGGCGGCCTGGATGATACGATACAGCCGTTCGACGCGCAGACGCTGCAAGGCACCGGGTTCAAGTTTGAAAGATATGCGGGCGACGCGCTCTTGGGGTGCATCCGGACGGCGCTGAAGACGTTCCGAGATCAGCAAGCGTGGCGAGCCTTGCAAGCTAATGAAATGGTTGTGGATTTTTCGTGGAAAGCCTCCGCAGGGGCGTACGTGACGGTCTACGAGGCCGCGAAAAGGGCAAGAATCCCACGCGTGGTGGGAACATCTAAGTAGAATGCGTAGAGTCTGCTAGGGAGCAGCCTTGCGCGACAAGGGGAGAAAATGTCAGAGAATATCCAGGCAGTTACCGATGCGAGCTTCCAGGCGGAAGTAATCGACGCGAGCAAGACGCAGCCGGTCATGGTCGATTTCTGGGCTGATTGGTGCCGTCCGTGCCACATGCTGACGCCCACGGTGGAAGAAGTCGCGCGCGAACAGGCCGGCAAGGTGAAGGTTGTGAAAATCAACATCGACGACAACATGGGCGTGCCCGGCAAGTTCAACATTCGCGGCATCCCCACGCTCTTGGTCTTCAAGGACGGCCAAGTGGCCGATCAGATCGTCGGCGCCGTGCGCAAAGAAGAGATCACCAAGGTCCTCGCGCGTCATACTGGCGCCTAAGAATCTCTATAGCTTTGCGGCATCGGCGGCTCGGGCTCTCCTGGGCCGCCGCCTAACGCCGCGTAAAGGGAGAACGCGCCACGCGGCACGTTCTGTCATTTCACCGGCCTCCGATTTGACCAGGAGCGCCGTCTTGCAATTCCTTCCGGCAGCGTCTGGTGAATCTCCTCGTGCGGTAGTAAAGTACCCCGTTCCCAATCGACGGGAATACGCTATGACAAAAATTGCTTTGCACGCCCCGCGCGAAACTGCGGGCGTAAAACGGCGTGCCGCACAGCGCGGTCTGTTTGAACTTCGAATCCTCATGCTCGTTGCGATCGCTTTCTCGCTTCTCGGCGCGTCGGCGGTGCGGGCGCAGAACTATTTCGAGAAGGGCCACGCGCCTAGTTTCACCGCGGCGCAAGCGGAGAGCGGCAAAACCGCTTACGCCACCAGCTGCGCCAATTGCCACGGCACCAATCTGAATGACGGCGAATTCGGTCCGGCGCTGAAAGGCGCTGCGTTCCAGCAGAAGTGGGGCTCGCAATCTCCTGCCGCGCTGTATTCCTACATCCAGCAGAAAATGCCACCTGCATCTCCGGGACAGCTTGGCGCGGACACCTACGCCGACCTCGAAGCATATATTCTCGCGGCCAACGGGCTTGAGCCCGGCGCCACAGAGTTCTCTGTAGCTCAAGCGGCAGCTCCGTCTGGCGCGCCAGCGGCGGCGACGAAGCAAACCTTCCAACGCGACGTCTTCCCGGCGCAAGAAAATCGCGATGCGATTTACAAAGCCGCTATGGCGCGTCGCGCCGCCGAGCTCGCGAATCTCGCTCCGGTTACCGATAGCGTCCTTCAGCACCCGCCTGACGGCGATTGGCTAATGTGGCGGCGCACCTACTCGGGCCTGGGCTACAGCCTGCTGGATCAAATCACGCGCTCCAACGTCGGCTCGCTTCACCTTGACTGGAGCCGCGCGCTGCCCCTCAGCGCCAACGAAATCACGCCCATCGTTCACGATGGCGTGATCTTCATCGAAAGCGGCAGCACCATCCAAGCTCTTGACGGCGCCTCGGGCGCGTTGCTGTGGCAATACGTTCGCCCGCTTCCGGACGTGCTGTTGCGCGGAACCGACTCCACCATTCGCGGCATCGCCATCTACCAGGACAAAATCTACGCGCCCACGGCCGACGGCCATGTGATCGCGGTCGATGCGAAGTCCGGCAAGCTGATCTGGGACCATGAGGTGGTAAAACCTCTCACCGGCGTGTACGCGCATTCGAACCACGATTTTCGCCTCGACGGCGCGCCCATCGTCGTCAACGGGAAAGTGATCGTTGGCGTCAGCCTCGGCATCACCAACCCCAGCGGCGGCTGCTTTATCGTGGGCCTCGACGCGGACACCGGCAGCGAACTTTGGCGCTTCCACACCATTCCGCGTCCCGGCCAGCCCGGCGGCGATAGTTGGAATGGCGCACCCGTCGATCAGCGCTTCGGCGCGTCCGTGTGGACCTCCGGCAGCTACGATCCCAAGCGCAATCTCGTCTACTTCGGCACGGGAAACACGTATGACGTTTCCACGCTGCTCCAGCCGTACGCGCAGCAGGGCGATTCAAACGACGGCTTGTACACCGATTCGACCGTGGCGCTGGATCCCGATACCGGAAAACTCGCCTGGTATTACCAGCACATGAATCGCGACATCTGGGATCTCGATTGGGCTTTCGAGCAATTGCTGATCACGCTGCCGATTCACGGCAAGCCCACCGACTTAGTCGTGTCCGGCGGGAAAATGGCGATTTTCGACGCCGTGAATCGCGGCAATGGAAAGTACGAATTCTCGAAAGATCTCGGCCTGCAAACGCTGGTCAACTCGATTGACCCCGCGACTGGCAAGAAAATCATCAATCCCGCATTCGAGCCGGTTCCCAATAAGACCGAGTTCATCTGCCCCAACTCCAATGGCGCGCGAAATTGGCCGGCCACTTCTTACAATCCGAATACTCATATTCTGTACGTGCCGATCGCCGAATCGTGCATGGACTACACCTGGGTTCCCGGAACTCCCGCGGAAACGGCTGCCGGCGGCCTGGACATTCGCTTCACCTTGCAGACGCGCCCGCATACCGATGGCAAAATGGGCCGCCTCGATGCCGTGAATCTCGAAACCCGAAAAATTGTTTGGACGAATCGCCAGCGCGCGCCCATCGCCAGCGCCATGCTTACTACCGCCGGCGGTCTCTTGTTCAGCGGTTCGCAAAACCGCGAATTTACCGCCTATGACGCAAGCACCGGCAAGTCTCTGTGGCAGGCGGGACTCAATGCCACGCCGAGTTCCTACCCGATCACTTATTCAATCGACGGCAAACAGTACGTCGCGCTCGTGTCCGGAGGCGGCGGCCCGCTCGATGCAGGCGACCACAGTCTCGCGCCGGAATTTGAAGATCCCGCGGGTGGCACCACGTTGTGGATTTTCGCTTTGCCTGGTGGGAAGTAGGAGTGCGGCAGCTCGGCCCGGTAAAAACTGGCGGCAGCGCAGTGCCGTCGTTTAGCGCACCACCGGTGTGACTTGAAGCGCGAAAATACTCCACGCTCCATCCTCCCGCCCCAATACGATCGTCATGCGGTGTATCGATCTAGCAGCATCGGCTGCGACGGTCACATCTTCCCAGAACACAATCGCAACGAATGTGTCGGATGGCCCGCTCTCGGCTCGCTCGATGTGAGAACGCGCGTTCTTTGTTGCAAAGGGCGCCAAACAGGCTTCAAAGTTGATCTCGTCTCGCCCAATCCAGGTGTGCCCCAGGAAATCGACGACCTGCGCCTTTTCAGAGAAAAAGGCCGCCATTTCTTCTGCGTGAAAGTCCTTCAAGCCGCTGAGAAAGGCATCGAGAACCTGCCGCGCGAGGACACGCCCGCGTTGCATCGGGATAAGTGGGAAGTCATCTGCAAGGCGCTTCCGTGCTATTTCCAGCGTAATGCCCTGTGCCCGCAAGATCTCTGCGGCGAGGCACTTTTCGAAGTGCAAGATGGCCAGCAGCAAGTGCTCTGGGCCAACGGCGCGCTGGCCGAAGTCTTGAGCCTCTTCCATGGCCAGATTCAATATTTTCTTCGCATCGAGAGAGAGCGGCACTTCCATCGGCGAAGGAAGCCGGTCGGATGCGACGATACGCTTTTCGATTTCCTCGCGGAGTCGCAATTGTAGTTCGGAGTTATCAAGAATCCGCGCGGTCATGTCCGGCTCTTCGCGCAGGATGCCGAGCAACAAATGCTCCGTGTCGATCGTGCGGCTCCCGTAGTGGATCGCTTCGTAGCGCGCGAAAAAGATTACCCGCCGAGCCTTCTCCGTGTAGCGCTCGAACATGTTTGTTGCCTCGGAGGCGATACGGGCCACTGGAGCGCCCGGTCTTTTTCGACTCTAGCTCGCCCAGTGGTAAAAGTGAACTGCTGCGCGGTATCCGTAAGAGAGGCTACAGAAGCGGCGGTTCGTAAATGTAAGCGAGGCCTTCGGAGGTGACGGCGTAGGCCTTCGAGCCGTCGAGCGACCAGCGGAGGTCGACTACGCCTTCGGCGGCGTGCTCGTCGAAAATTTTCAGACGATTCAGATCGACCAGGAATAAGCGGCCTTTCGCGGAATTTTTCAGCCACGAGCTGAAGCACAGGCAGATGGGCAGGTGCGGATGGCAGGCGCAAAGTTCCGCGCCGAATGGCAATGCTTCGGGCTCCATGGTGTCAGCGGCGAGGCGGCTCGCTTGTCCGGCGGAGCAGAAAATAATTTGACGGCTGTCGTAAGTCCAGGCGAGGTCGGTGATGTGCCCCTGCGCGTGAAACACGCTTTGTTTGCGCATCGACGGGACTTCGACAATGGCGATCGAATCGTCGGCCCATTCGCCTTCAATTTCGACCACGCACGCCAGACTGCCTTCGTCCGGACTGAACGCGGCGCGGCCAAATCCGGCCGGCGCGGCGCTATCCGCAAATTCTGTTTCATCAGCGTCGCTGCCAACAACTGCCCCGTTCTCGCGCCAATCGGGCCATGCGCGGCAAGTTCCGACGGTGATTTCGCTCGCAGGCGCCGCAGCGAAAGGCATTTCACCGGACGCGCGGTGCGCGACTTCCCACAAGCGCACGTGCGCGCTGTCCCTACCGCTCGAGGCGGCTGCGAAGTAGTTTCCCGCATCGGACCACGCCAAATGCGCGGGAAAATCGGCGTACTCTCCGAACGCGCCGAGAAACTTTTTCGCATGCAGATCGAAGGCATGCAGCTCCGGCAGCCATCCGCCCCACGCGGCCACCAGACGGTCGCCCGAAGGAGACCACGCGAATGCCGCCTGCTTTCCGAGCGCCAGGATTTCCGGGTCGCCGGGAACCGCGAGCGCGAGCAGCGGCACGCCGAGCTCGACATCGTAGAGTGCGATGCTTTCCGATCCCTGCCGCACCAGCGGAGAAAGCGCGCAGACTTGCCCGGCAGGCGATACGGCTACTTGCGGCGCGCGTCCGCTGAACACTTTTTTGACCAGCCAATTGGAATCGCGCGAGAGATCGCGAAGGCCACGCGCCACCAGCGCCGACGACCGCATCACCAGCGCTTGCGTGGGAACTGGCACGATCTGCTGCGTCGAGGACTTTTCTGATGAGGGCATGGATTATCGAGAGGCCGCTTCCGGATTTTCGAGGCGCGCGCGAGCCTGAGCGATCTGCTCGTCTACTTTTGCGGTCATTTCGCGCAACACGTCGCGCCCGTCTTTTTCCGCGTCACCGACGCGCTCTTTCAACTGATACAGATCGGAACGCATCATCCGCTGCAGTTCCGCTTCAATTTCAGCGAGCCGTCCGCGAGCTTGGCTAAGCCGGCGGATCACGCGGACCAACTCGGCGCCCGGGCCCTCACCTTTCACGGATTCGGGGCTGCATTCGTATTGGTTCAGAATTTTGACGAGCTGCGCTTCGTCGCCGTGTTCGTACGCCTGATTAGCTTCGGCCATCAATTGCTGGCGCTTGGCGCGGTCGTCGCGGTCGGAAGTGAGATCCGGGTGGATGCGCTTAGCGACGTCGCGATAGAGGCGCTTCATTTCCGGCGTGGCTTCAAATGCGCGCGGTTCGTGAGCGGATTTTTCGCCGGCCGCGGATTTCGTTTCGTTGGCCCGGGTGCGCGCATCGCGAGCGGCTTGCTGCGCGCGTTCGTTGCCGGGCTGCTGGCGCGCGAACTGCTCGGCAAGCTGCGCTTTGCATTCGTCGAGATCGGTGTAGCGCGAGCCGAGGAAATGAAGATAACGCCGCTCGAAGGCGGACATTTCGGCGCGCAGATTGGCGACACGCAGTTCGCGGTCAGCCAGATCGCCCTCGATGGCGGCCTGCTCGTCGAGCTTGCGCGCTAGTTCCTGATCTTCCGGTTTCGGGGGCTTTTGAATGGACGCCGCGCCCGGGTTCGCGGGACGCGGCTCCGCCGCTTTCAGCGCCACGGTTCTCGCCTCTGAGAGTTGCCTGTTGCCCGCTGCGGAGTGCGGCGGCAACGCGAAAAATCCCTCTCGGGCGCCGCTCTGTCCGCAAAATCCTCCTTAAATTGTATGACGGCCGCCCGCGCGCACCGGCGATTTGGGGGGCCGTGTTTCCAGAACCAGAAACAGCGCGCCGCGGCTAGTTACATCCGCCACGTTAAGAGCTATTTCGCTTCCAGGATTCGTTCGATCTGCGCAATGTGGTTCAGGTCGTGCCCGGCGACCATCTCCGCGATCCTGCACACGGTTAGTTCGCCACGCTCGGGATGGATCGCGGATTTTTTCCAATCTGCCGGAGTAATCGATTTGAGCAGCGCAACATTGGCTTCGCGCAAGGCGCCATATTGCTCGAGCGATTTGCGCGGGTCGCGCTTTTCATAACGCATCGCAGCAGCCCAGGCGTCCTGCTCGAACGGCTGGAGGGTTGACCCAGGCTCGCCCAGGACCACGCGAATGCGCCAGCCCATGGCGAATTCCGTGTCGGCGAGATGGGCGAGGATCTCCGCGATCGACCATTTTCCCGGCGCCGGCCGCTTGCGCATTTTCGCGGGCGTGGCTTTTTTCAAAAGTTTCGCCACTTTTGCCGGAGCGGCTGCTTGCAGCTTCAAGGGATCTCGCCCGGCCACGTAGCCGTCGATTCGCTGCATGTACTGCTCGGATGTTTCTTGCATTGGCTGCTCCTTAGGTCTCCATTCGTGCTAACCACGGAAGAAGAGAGATCCTTCATCGCGCAAGCGAGCCGCTTCTTGGCATGACAAGCAATTCGTAGCGCCGCGCGATACTTCGTCGCGCCCACACCGCGACCCTCAGGATGACGATCCTCATCGGATCGTCACCAAATTTGGCAGCGCTGCCCAGCGGGCCGCACCATCGGCGTGCTTTCGCTGCAGCTGAACGCTTTCGCGAAGGCCGGCGTGTTCGAGAGGGGCCCGTTGGTGCGGAACTGGTCCATGGGATGCGGATCAGTGCGCATGTATAGCCTCGCGATTTGCGGGCGAAGATTGGTGGCCCACATCCGCGCCCAAGCGAGGAAAAATCGCTGCTCCGGAGTGAATCCATCGATCTTCTTGCTGGATTTGGCTTGGGGAGTTTTCTGGAACGCGCGATAGGAGATCGTCATGCCGCCAAGGTCGGCGATGCTCTCTCCTTCGTCAAGCGTCCCGGGCTCGTGCAGACCGTACGCCTCGTAACCGTCGAATTGGTTGACGATGCATTCGCCGCGCGCCTGGAAATTTTTCAGATCCTGCGGCGTCCACCAGTTTTTCAAGTTGCCATGGCCGTCGAATTTCGCGCCCTGATCGTCGAAGCCGTGGGTCATTTCGTGGCCCATGACAGCGCCGATGCCCCCGTAATTAACGGCATCGTCGTAGCGGGCGTCGAAAAATGGCGGCTGCAAAATTCCGGCGGGGAAGACGATCTCGTTCATGGAAGGATCGTAGTAGGCGTTGACCGTCGGCGGGGTCATCAGCCATTCGGTGCGGTCCACCGGCTTGCCGATTTTATTCATGTCGCGACGAAATTCGAAAACGTTGCCGTGCAATAGATTTTCCGCGAAAGGTCCAGTGGTAACAGTATATTTCGAGTAATCGCGCCACTTGTCCGGATAGCCGATTTTGAGCGTGATCATAGCGAGCTTCTGAATGGCCTTCTGGCGCGTTTCGGGGCTCATCCACGAAAGCGTTTCGAGGTCGTCGTGCAGCGCGGCCATGATGCTTTTGACCATCGCAATCGCCCGCGCCTTGGCCTCCGGAGGGAAGGCACGCTTCACGTAATACTGTCCCAGCGCTTCGCCGAGCTCGTTGTCCGTGGAACGAACGCAGCGCTGCCAGCGCGGCAGCATTTGCTTCTGGCCGGTCAGCGTTTTTCCGTAGAAGTTGAAATTCTCCTGCTCGAACGCTTCGGGCAGCGCCGGGGCGGCTGTGTGAAGCAGATGCCATCGTAGATAGACTTTCCAATCCGCCATAGGCACGGACGTGATGGCCGCATCGAGCGCTTTGAAAAAATCCGGCTGGCCCATATCCGCGCTTTCGAGATTCGGCCGTCCGACTTCGGCAAAATAGGTGTTCCAGGAGAAGTGTGGAGTTACCTGATCGAGTTGCACCAGCGTCATCGGATGATAGTTTTTCTCCGGAATGCGCAGGTCGGCGACTTTTGTAGAGCCTTGCGCCAGCTTGGTTTCCAGCGTCATCACCGTGGCCGCTTCCTGGCTGGCGGTGGCCGGGTTGTCACCCAGCAGCGTGAACATTTTTGCCACGTGCGCCAGATACTCGGCGCGAATCTGCTTCGAATGCGCGTCCTGATCCAGGTAATACTGGCGGTCGGGCAGGCCGAGGCCGCCTTGCCCCGCGCCGGCGATTACCTCGGTGCTGTTCTTCAAATCCTGCTCGGAGCCGAACTGAAACCCGACATTTACACCCAGGCCCTGCAGGCGCGCGATTTCCGCTTCGAGCGAGTTGTCGCTATGGATCGCCGCGATGCGCTGAAGTTCCGGATCGAGCGGCTTGATACCCGCTGCGTCGATAGCGCTGACGTTCATGCAGCTTCCGTAGTAGCTGCCGATCTTCTGCCAATTGGAACCGGCCTGCGCGTGCGTATCTTTGGAGGCTTCCTCCAGAATCTGGTGGAGGATCTCCTGGTTGTGCTGCTGGATGACGCTGAACGTGCCCCAACTGGCTCGGTCCGCTGGAATGGGGTGGCTTTTGAGCCAGCCGCCATCCGCGAATTGCCAAAAATTCTGGCAAGGAGAAACGGAGCGGTCGAGATTGGCGAGGTTAAAACCGCGCTTGGCGGAGGCGCTTGCTTCTGATGCGCTGACCGCGCCAGCTGAGCCGCCTGCCTGCTCAGAGTCGAAGAGCGCGGAGCAATTGCCGAGAAAGGTTCGCGCGCGTGCAGACGCGGCGCCCGGCCGTTTCGCTTGCGCCCCTGGCTGCGCACGCAGGGCAGCGGGAAAAATTAGCACAGCCGTCAACGTGAGCAGGGAAGCGGCAGCGATGGCGAAGTCAACACACAGATATTTTTGGTTCGCCCGGGTTCGGACATTCTCTTGAAGGGGCTGAATCATCGATCGAGACCTCGCTCCAATGGCGCGCGAGTGGACACGCCATTAGTATGAATTTCGAATGGGATTCTGCACGGGGCTGACTACCAATCCCGGCAACACGCAGAGACATTCTGAGAGGCTGGCGCTGGCATGTCAATCGCGCGTGCGAGATCGGCTCGCGGCTGAAAAGCGCGGAGCATTCGGGAACGAGGCGAAGAGCCTGGCAGGCGAAAACGCTGCGAGCAATCGTTCGCGGCGAAACGTGACGGGACCGGGCCGCCGGCGGTACAAGAGCGGGGCCGACCGCGCGGGTTCGTGCGGCGAGATGCCGAAAGGCCGGAAGAGAAAAGCAGATCCCTCACGCCGTTCGCCAAGGACGGGCGAACGGGTTCGGGATGACAACGGTAGAGAGGGGCGCGCTAGTCGATTTGGGCGCTCTGCCAGCGCAAAACGCGGGAGCGTTTTGGGAGCCCCGGTTCGAGGGCGTCAATCAATCTGCGCCCGTTGCAGGCGGTCGGAGAAATCGACGTAGAGGGTTTTCCAGTCGGAGTAGAAATCGAGGGCGGCGGTGGCGGATTCGCGATGGCCGTTGCCAGTGTTTTTGGTGCCGCCGAAGGGGAGATGGACTTCAGCGCCGATGGTGGGCGCGTTGACGTAGACGATGCCGGTTTCGAGATCGCGCTGTGCTTGATAGGCGTGATTGATATTGCGCGTGTAGATGGAAGCGGAAAGGCCGTATTTCACGCCGTTGGCGATGGCGATGGCGTCGTCGAACGTGTCGAAAGGAATCAGCGAGACGACTGGGCCGAAAATTTCTTCCTGGCAGATGCGCATGGCTGGATCGCAATCGGTGAAGACGGTCGGCTCGTGGAACCAGCCTTTGGCGTGCGCCGGATCGTCGAGGCGATGGCCACCGGTCGCGAGCTTGGCGCGTTCGTCCTGGCCGATCTGGACGTATTTCATGACGGTGTTGAGCTGCTGCTCGTTGATGCAGGGGCCCATTTGCGTATCGGGATCGAGGCCATCGCCGACTTTGAGTTTCTTGGCGCGTTCGACAAATTTTTCGGTGAACTGGCGGTAGACGCCCTTCTGCACGGCGACACGGCTGGCGGCGGTGCAGCGCTGACCGGTGGTGCCGAAGCCGCCCCACAGAGCGCCGTCGATGGCGAGATCGAGGTTGGCGTCGTCCATGACGATGATGATGTTCTTGCCGCCCATTTCCAGATGGCACTTCTTGAAGGTGGGCGCGCAGGCTTCGCTGACGAGGCGTCCCACTCCGGTTGAACCTGTGAAGCTGACCAGATCGACTTCGGGGTTTTTCAGGATGGGCGCGCCGGCGCCGGGACCGTCGCCGAATACGAGGTTGAGAACACCTTTGGGCAGGCCAGCTTCGTCGAGCGCCTGAACGAGATTGTAGGTGGAAAGCGGCGTGTCCTCGGCGGGCTTGAGGACGGCGGTGTTGCCGCAGACCAGCGCGGGCATGGACTTCCACGAAGGAATGGCCATGGGGAAATTCCAGGGAGTGATCAGTCCGGCGACTCCCGCAGGAACGCGCACGGATTGCGCGGTCTTATTGGGCAATTCGGAGGGCGTGGTGTGGCCGTACATGCGGCGGCCTTCGCCGGCCATGTAGTAGGTCATGTCGATGGCTTCCTGGACGTCACCGCGGGTTTCGGCGAGAACTTTGCCCATTTCGCGGGTCATGTCGCGTGCGAACTCTTCCTTGCGGCGGATCAGAATTTCAGCGGCGCGGAAGAGAATCTCGGCGCGCTTGGGAGCGGGAGTGAGCCGCCATTTGTCGAAGGCGTCGCGGGCCGCGCTGGCCGCGGCGGCCACGTCTTCGGCGTTGGAGGCGGGGAAGATGCCGACGAGCTCGTCACGATTGGCGGGATTGCGATCGTCCAGGGAGTTGCCGCTGCGCGGCTCGACCCATTCGCCGGCGATGAAATTTTTGTAGACGCGGGGAGCGTACGCGGTGGCCATGGTAAGTCCTCCTGCAAAATTGCGGAAAATGGGCAGAACTAAGAATTCGATGCGGCTGCGCGATGCGACGGTGCAGAATCAGGGTAACAAGCGCGGAGCGCGGGGGTCAATGGAGCGAGGCGTTCGTCCCAGTCGGTCAAAGCATACTTCAGCGGCTAAAGCCGCGCTGTTCCTTGCCCTTTATGTCGCAGCGAAAGCGGCGACCCATGAGGGTCATGCGTAACGTCGCGCGCTGCCGTTCAGCCGATATCGAGGGGAATTTCCAAATTGGCGGAGCGGAGTGGCGCTGGTTTGCTACACTGCTGGGACGTGAGCGGAATTCCCGTCGTCACCCGGGCAATGCAACGGCCGAGCTGAGTCGAAAGATATACCGCGTTTGTTGCAGGTTTCTTACAGGCGCACGCGGATTTTCCCATTGACCCGGATTTCAGAGGCGCTTGGCACTCGAACACCGTTGTTGAACGCCGTGGTTCGATTTTCGCAGTACGGGAGGTGAACTTGATGAAGGCAGTTGTTTTTGTGGTTCGAAAATTACCGATGATTTGCGCACTCATATTGGGAATGATGGCGATCAGCACGAGCATATACGGACAGCAGGGCGTTGGCGGGGTGAGCGATTCGGCCGGAACGGCGGCCAATATCGGCAATCTGCCGAACCTGCTGAAAGGCGTCAACTTCAATCAGAACCTGGGCGCGCAGGTGCCGCTGGACACGCATTTCGTAGACTCCAACGGGAACGCCGTCACGCTGGGCCAATATTTCGGCAAAAACCCGGTGGTCCTGATCCTGGCGTATTACAAGTGCCCGCTGCTTTGCCCGGAAGTGCTGCACGGCGCGGACGAGTCGTTCAAGAAGCTCAGCTTTCACATCGGGCAGCAATATAACGTGGTGACGCTGAGCATCAATCCGAAGGAAACGCCGCAGCTGGCAGCGGCGACGAAGAAGACGTACATCAGCATCTACGGCGATCCGGCAGCGGCATCGGGATGGCATTTTCTAACGGGCCAGACGCCGGACATCAAGCGCGTGGCCGACGCGGTGGGCTTCCACTACAAATACATTCCGCAGCTCGATCAGTACGCGCATGCGGCGGGGATCGTGGTGCTGACTCCGCAGGGAAAAGTGGCGCAATATTTTTATGGGATCAGATACAGCCCGGAGGATCTGCGGCTGGCGCTGGTGCAATCGTCGCACGAGAAGATCGGATCGGTGGTCGATCAGGTGCTGCTGTTCTGCTGCACGTACGATCCGGACACGGGGAGATATCACGCGATTATCGCGCGTGTGCTGGCCATTTGCGGCACGATCACGATTATGGCGATCGGCGCGCTACTTTGGTTTTTGTTCCGGCTGGATGCAAAAAAGCGGAGGGATCACCCACAACCGGCGTAGAAATCACGGCCGCGTGGCGCGCGTCTTTGCGAGCTCGGCGAAGGCCTTCGGGAGTAATGGGGCGGTCTAGTGCGGCGAGTCTTCCGATTTGGCAGCGCCGTCGGAAGTGTCGCCAGCGCTGGGATTGACGGTTGGCGCGATAGCGGCAGCCGCTGACGCGCCGGAACCGCCCGGCGAGGGCTTGGTTGAGTTTTCGGCGCCGGGCCGCGAACCGACGGCCGACGCTGAGTCGGTCGAGGTGGACGGAACCTTTGCTGGAGCCGCCGGTGCCCCGACGGCGGGGCCGGCGGAGCAGCAGCCCCTCGGCACCACGGTTCTCGGGGCCGCAACTCCCGCGATGTCCGAACCCAATCCCAATTTTTGAAGCGTGGGCGCGTCAAGCTTGCCGCTCGCGGAGATATTGTGCGCGGACTGGAATTTTTGCAACGCCGCCACCGTATCCGAATCCCACTTACCGCTCGGATCGCCCTTGTAGTACCCGCCTCGTGACAACGCCGTTTGGATCTGAGTGATGCGCTCGGTCGACGGTCCCTTCGGCAAGTTCACGTGGTGATGGTAGGTGCGGCGGCGGTAGTGCCGATAATGACGATAGTGATGCGTCGTACGGTGAGATGTTTTGTGAACGGCCTTCGGATGAGTGGCGGCGGCCTGTTGAGTGTAACGGACCGGATGATACGAGGCGCGGGCGCTGCTTGAATGCGTTCGGCTAGCTCGTTTCTTGGTAACCGAAGCAGCCTGCAGAACGGCGCAGGTGACAAAGAGAGACGCAACGATTGCGATCCAGCGAGTTTTCTTCTGCATAAAGTGTTCGCGTCTCAACGACGCCTATCCCTGAAATTACCAAGCCGCGAGAACCGCCCCTCGGTTAATTATCAGCATCCAGAGGCTGAACTCAAGCTGCGCGGAGACCTGCAAGACCTATGAGACAACGTAGAAGCTGCCGGATCGCCGTGGCCAGCAGCTGATAACCCGACTGTAGGCCGCTATTGGGCGGCAGGAATCTGACCGGCGAGGAATACCGTGACGCCGCCGGAATCGAGGCGGCGCTCGATCTTGAACAGCACGTCCTGCCCGGCTTTGAGCTTGTCCATTTGCGCGTGGTAATCGGCCATGGTGCGAATGGGCGAATGATTAATCTCGACGATCACGTCGCCACGCGAAAACCCGGCGTCCTCGGCAAAGCTCGCGGGCTCGACTTCGGTAACTACCACGCCAACGACCTTGCCGATGGCCAGTTTCTGCGAGAGGTCCGGAGTTAATTCCTCCACATGCAAGCCATACTGGCCGGCGTCCGAAGGCTCATTCAGCTGCTGATCGGAATCCTGCGCCGTTTCCGGGAAGAGCTTGTCACGGTCAGCCACGGGCACGGCGACTTCCAGCTTATGCATGTTGCGCACGTATTGAAGGTTGACGGTGCGGCCAATGGGAGTCTGCGAGATCGGGCTGACCAATTCCGTGCCGTTGTGCACGGGCTTTCCGTCGACGGTGGTGATCACGTCGCCCGGCTTGAGTCCGGCTTTATCCGCGGGGCTGCCGGGAGAGACTGCTTCGATAACAACCCCGTAGGGAGCGCCCAATTCCTTCATCAGTATCGGATTTTCGCTGCTATCTTCCTGGAAGGAAACGCCGATGGAGCCGCGAATTACTTTCCCGCGCGTGACCAGCTGGTTGTAGACGTTGATGGCGGTATTTGACGGGAGAGCGAAACCCACGCCCTCAAACCCGCGGCTGCCGGTGTAGATCGCCGTGTTGATACCGATCACTTCGCCATTCATGCCGACCAGCGGTCCACCGGAGTTGCCGGGGTTAATCGCGGCATCGGTCTGAATGAAGCGCTGGAACTGAGTCCCGGTGGCGCGGTCCTTGGCGCTGACGATGCCGGCAGTGACGGTGGAATTCAAGCCGAAGGGGCTGCCGAAGGCGAGCACCCAGTCGCCGACCTGCACTCCGTCGGAGTTGCCGAGCTTGGCGACAGGCAATTCATGCCCGACATCGATCTTGACGACGGCAAGGTCGGTGTCCTTGTCGAAGCCGATCAGGCGCGCGTCATAGTGCATCGGATCGCCGTTGACGCTGACCTGGATTTTTGTGGCGCCGTCGATCACGTGGTCGTTGGTGAGAATGAATCCATTCTTATCGAGGATCACGCCGGAACCGAGGCTGCGCTCCGCGTCCGGAGCGTTATCCGGGGAATTGAAAAAGTGGTCGAAGAAACTGCCGAGCGGGGAGTCGAAATCTTGCGAATCTTTGTCGCCGCCTTTGGGCCGTTCGATCACCTGCGTGGTGGAGATGTTGACAACGGCCGGCTCCATCGTTTTGGAAATCGCGGAGAAACCGTTTGATAGCGAAACGGGCTGAGGGATGGCGAGAAGCGCGGCGCCGCTGGGTGATTGCGCGGGAGTGGCCAGAGTGTGGCCGGGAATCACCGTTCCGATCAAGATGCCGAGGCCGAGCGTGCAAGCTACCAGGAGTGAGGCGAAGATCTTACGGCGCCTCGCCCAATTCAACAGCTCCTGCAGTTGAACGCCCATGACCTGCTCCTTTACGGCCCCCTCGCGTGCGTGAAAGATCGAGTATAGCACCCATTTTTCTAATGGAATTCCGATTAGGGACAGGCTTGCTTTGACGTGTACCGGGAGAGCGAGTTGGGGGCGGGACTCACGATGGGGCACAGGAGTACCGCTCGGAAGGGCTCGGCCGCTGGCGGGAGACTGGTCTCCCACGACTCGCGCCGTGGGTCAAAGATGACGCCTCGGCGACTGGGCTGGCTGCGATGAGCTGCCGCGAAGGAATGGATTGAGCTGGAAGCACAGTGCGGGCCGCAGCGGTGGCGAAGGATGCAGAGCGCAATTGCGAAGGAGTGGTGCTGAGAGTACATTCTGTGCGCATTCAGCTTGGGTGGAGGCTCGCGCTGCGGCGGCGAGTGGTGAGGAGCTGAGGAATGAAAATTGAATTTGGAGCTGTCGACCATGTAGACCGGCAGGACAACGTCCCGATCCACGCCACGTATGACAGCCGCCTGAAGCTGGTTGCGCTCTGCGAAAAATACGGTTTTTCGACCTTTCATGTGACGGAGCACCACTTCACTCCGCTGGGCCTGGCGCCCTCGCCGCTGATTTTTCTGGCGGCGGCATCGCGCATTACGCAGCGGATACATTTCGCTCCGTTGGTGCTGATCGCCACGCTCTACAATCCGCTGCGGCTGGCGGCGGAAATCTGCATGCTGGATCATCTGACGAAAGGCCGCATTGAAATGGGACTCGGGCGCGGAGTTTCTCCCTACGAGCTCGGTTTCTATGGAATCGATCCGAAGGATACGCCTGCGATTTACAAAGAATCGGTCGCCGTGCTGATGGCGGCGCTCACGCAGGAGGTGCTGGACTTTCACGGGGAGCATTTCAATTTCTCGAATGTGCCGATGGAGCTGCGGCCGTACCAGCAGCCGCATCCGCCGATTTGGTACGGAACGGCTCACGCGGAGACGGCGGCTCGCGCGGCGTGCGAGAACGCGAATATCGTGTCGCTACAGCGCGCTGCGGATGCGCGCGTTCCGATCGAACGTTTCAAAGAGGAATGGCAGAAGATTCATGGCGCCAGCGGAAAAAAGATGCCGCACGCGGGAATCACGCGCCACATTTATGTGGCGGAAACGGATGAGAAGGCCGCCGAACGCGGCCGAATCGGCTTCGACAAGTTCTTCGCGAGCCTCGAATACTTGTGGAAAAAATTCAATGCGAATCCACTTGGGTTAGGCAACGTCCAGCGCAGCAGGGAAGAGGCGCTGGTCACAGGAAGCCCGGCGACAGTGCGAGAGAAGATTGAGGAGCAGATCGAGGCATCCGGCGCGAACTATTTTGTGGCGCGCTTCGCGTATGGGAATCTGAGCCATGAGGAGAGTGTGCGTTCGCTGGAGCTTTTCGCGAGCGATGTAATGCCGCATTTTCGCTGAATCAGCTGAAAAATTGTGTTTGAGCGGCATGTGTATGGCTGTCGGCTGTGTCGCAGTGAACGCTAACTGGGAGTGTGGCGGCCTCGTCGCGGCGATCACGCGGATTTGCGGGCGGCCATCCAGAGGGAGTCGCTGGTGGGCAGGCGGTCCCACCACGGCCGTGGAATTGGTTCGAATCCGCATTGGCGGAGCATCTTCGCCAGCGTTTCCGGCGTGAAGTAGTTCACGTGCGCCGGGAAGCGGTAGCCGCACCATTTGTCGCCGCGAATGCTGCGATTCCAGCTGCCGTAATTCGGACACTTGATCACGGTGATGCCGCCGGGTTTCAGCAGGCGGTGCGCGGCGCGCATGGCGCCCCGCGGATTCCAATCGTGCTCGATGAAGCCGAGTTGGGTGACCACGTCGAACTGGCCGGCTGGGAGCCTGCGTTCAGCGACTTCGGTGACCGGACCTTCGAGGATTTTTTCAGCGCCCACGCGGCGGCGGGCAATCTCCACGCTGCGCGGGCTGAGTTCGATTCCGAGCACCTCAAAGTATTTGCCGGCGCGAACCAGGAAGCTGGCATCGCTGCACCCGAAGTCGACTAGTTTGCCGCGACGAACGTAGTGCAGCGTTTGCGAGAGCAACCGGCCGTGCGTGTGCGGAAGAAGCGGCCGCGTCCAGCGGGACAGAAAGACCATCACGGGCTGCTCGGCTTTGCGGCGGACGGTGTCTTTCCGCCATTCTTCCTCCCAGTCGTGATCGCGAGCCTGCACATCGTAAGGAATCTCGCTGCCGATGAAGACCATGCCGCATTCCGCGCATTCGGCGATTTCCCACGGATCGCGCCGCAAAACCGGCTTGCGTTCGCCGGAGGAACCGCACAACGGACATGCGCGCAGCTTCGATTCCGTGAGTTCGGTAAGCGCGTTCATCAGAGAGACGGTGGAGGAGAATCGCGATTGTAGCACGCGAACAGGGGCGCAGGAGAAACGGCCGCGCGGCGAAGCGCGTCCCGCAGTAGAATGAAGCCCGGCTTGATCCGCGAGGCCCATCGCACGGATCGAGCGCGCGGCTCATCCAAGCAATTTAGGGATCGCCCTCGCCCCGAGTCGCCAAGGCAAACCGGTTTACGCATTCCACAATTTCAAGGAGCGATGCATGAGACTTCCCGGTTTCATAATGCTGCTTGCTGTGCTGATTATTGCGACGCCGGCGATCGCGTCGGCGGATACGGTTGTGCTGCAGAACGGCGACCGCGTTACGGGGGATTTCGTCAGCGGCGACGGAAAGACGATGGCCATCAAGTCACCGTATGCCGGGCAGATCACATTGAAATGGACCGACGTGAAAGAGATCACCACTACCGAGCCGATTTTCGTGACCGCCATGAACAAGAAAGTGGTTTCGGGCCCGATTACGAAGACGAACGACGCTCTGGTGATTCAAACATCGACCGGTGCGGTCAACGTGCCGCTGGCGGAAGTGAGGTTCGTCCGGTCGCAGAAAGAAGAGGCGGCTTATCAGGCGTCGCTGCATCCGCCACTGACCAAAAATTGGAATGGAAATTTCGGCTTGGGCTATTCGCTGGCGCGCGGGAACAGCCATTCGACCAACTTGACCACGTCGTTCAATTTGGATCGCAAAACGCTCAGCGACGAGATTCTTTTGAACGAGAGCTCCGTTTACTCCACGGCCACGGCCGCAAATACCGTCACGGCAAATGCTATTCTGGGCGGCGCGCGATACGACAAAAACGTCAATCCGGAACTATTTGGATTTTTCAGCGCCGTGTACACGCATGACGCGCTGCAGGGCCTGAACCTGCAACAGACTTACAGCGCCGGCTTGGGCTGGCACGCCATTGCAGATCCGAAAACGACACTAAACCTCGCGCTTGGGATGAACTATACGCGCCAGACCTACGGAGGCACGGCGACGATCGCGCCAGGAGTTTCCGTGCAGCGGAACCTCGCCGCTGTCACCGCCGGCGACGATTTCACGCACCAGTTCGACAAGATCATGTCCGTCGACGAGCACTTCTACTTCTATCCCGACATCAGCAGCGAACTGGGACAGTACCGCTTCACGTTAAGCGCGGACGCCAATACGCACGTGACCGGCTGGCTTTCCTGGCAAGTGGGACTGACCGACCTGTACGTTTCAAATCCGCCTTTGGCCGGCACGGTGGCGAATGACGTGATTTTGTCCACCAGCCTGGTGGTGACTTTCCGGCACTAAACGGCGCTGAACGCCGGGCGGGCGCCGCTAGTTGCCACTGGCAGTCTGTGCTGCCAACGGCCCGCCGGGAAACTGCCGCGGCTGAGACGCGCTGTGCTCGTGCGAGTCTTTCTTGCAAAAATCGGCTTTGCCCTGAATCTCGGGATGGGTGGCGCACACACCCTTGAGGATGATGTTCAGATTGTCCAAGGCGAACTGCTCACCCGACTCGGACAGGTCATCCTCCATCTGCGTGGACACGGAATTGAAGCGCTGGCCGGCGGGCGATTCGTAGAAGGCCGTGGCGCCCTTCACATCATCGTCGGAAAGATATTTCGCGTAGACCATGACGATGTTGTCGGTGGCAGCGGCGGATTTCAGTGCGGCCAGCATTTTGGTCTGAATTTCGTCGAGGATTTGCTTGCGGTCGGCGTTTTGCGGCAGAGAGTCCTCAATGGAGGGCCGCATGGTTTCCATCACTTGCACGCCGTAGTCGTGCATGATCTTTTCCAAATGAGTGGCTGCAATCAGGCGCAAGATATCGGCGTGCAGCTGCGGATCGATCGCTTCGGCGGTGAGCGGCATGGCCGCGCCTTGCTGCTCGTAGCGGGGCGTTTTCCCCGGCGTGAAATTGATGCTGATGGTGGTGGACACTTCCACGGTCGCGCCCTCCACGCTTGTCGGCTGATAGCGCCACTGTTTGACAGCTTGGATGGCGATCTGTTGGAGTTGCGCGGGACCGGAAAGCGGCTTGAGATCTTTCACCGCGCCGTCTTTGGCGATTACCGCGCTGAGGATCACGGAACCGCTGACGTGCGCGTCCTGCAGGCTCTTCGGATACGCGGGCATGACGATGGCGACCACTTTCGCCGCCATGGTGTTTCCGTTGATGGTGACGCGCAAGGGATGCGTGGCGGCTTCTCCCGGCAACTCGCCATTGGTGATTCCGGCTGGACTTTGTGCTGGAGTGTGTGGTGCCGCTAGCGCGGTGAGCGTCAGCAACAGGATCAGTGCCGCAGCTGCACGGCGCGCGGAAAAATTTCTGGTTCCCGACGACATTCTGAAATCCATGCTCCACCTCCCCGCGCTGGTTGCTAGAGCGGAGTATACGCGCAGCGAGCGCGCAGTTGAATCGGTGGCTTCCCGCGCTTAGCGGCGCAGCGTGGCCTTGCAGCGGATGGGATCGAGGAGCAAGTCCAGGGCGTTGGCGATGCCGGCCACGAAGACCTCGGCGTTGAGCAGCGTTTGGACGGCGCAGCCTTCGCCATTATCCACGGCGATTGCCAGCCCGCCGGCATCCTTCACCGCTTTCAGCATCCAGCTGTCGTTATTTCCATTGCCGAAGGCGGCGATGTGCGCGGCGCCATGCGCTTTCACGTGCGCTTCTTTAGCTCGGTCATGCCGCGCTCCCGAAGGCAAAAGGAGCGGCTGCAATCCAGCGAGCGAGAGCTCAGCGGCGGCGGTGCCGAAAGTGTCGGAGGTAATCACGTCGATTTCGACCAGTTCGTGCAAGCGGCGAAGGCGCCCGACGACTCCCGGAGTGATTTTGCCGGCTTGCGAAAGCGTGCCGTTGTAGTCGCTGACGATGCGGCGGATCGCGAGATCGGGGAAATTCGGAATTTTGATCGCAATGCCCGGTTTAGCCATCGCTATTGTCCCAGTCGATTTTGAATCTCAGTGCCAATTCGGCGAGCGCCCTATCAGCCTTGCAGTTCACTTTTCTTCCCGGGAAAGAGCCACGCGAAGAGAACGAAGGCCAGCGCAAAGACGGCAAAGCTGAGCACGCTTCCTTCCGGTCCCACCGTGCCGCCGGTGAGCCAGTGCGGCCCGTGAATGCTGGGATTCAACAGGTGTCCGGTGGCGAGCGTGCCGCTATCAGGAACGGAATAGAGGAAGCTTTCCGCATAATCGCCTGCCGCGTGGAATCCGATCGCAAACCACAGGCTACCGGTTCGCCGCAGAGTGAAGCACGCGAACATCCCAAACACGAACACCTGGGCTGCGCCCATCCAGTCCTCGCCGGCGTTCAGGAGATGCAAGCCGCCAAATGCAGCGGACAGCACCACAGCGGCCGGCCAGAAGCCCATGCCTGTCGAGAGCGTATACTGCGCGTATCCGCGAAAGATGAACTCCTCCGCGAAACCAACCAGCACGAATCCAATGGCCCACACCGCAGCGTATTTCACGATGGGCAAGCCTCTGATGGCCAGGCTGCCGAAGCTGAATCCACCGAGCGCTTTCATGGCGCACAGCTCGATAGACAAGAAGGCGAGTCCCCAGAAAAGGCCGATCCAGAAATTTTTCCCGAAGGCGCCGCGAAGCGGGATGCCGTACGAGGCGAAGGTACCTCGCTCGATACGGCACATGATCGCAGCGGCCAGCAGTGCTGTCCCGAACTGCACGCTTTCAAAAACGACCTCGAAGGCGGGCGTCAGCGTTCCGACCACGGCCTCCTTTCGAAGTTTTCCAAACGCCGAGAAGTGAATCAGGATCGAGAGAACGATGGATTCAAACGCCGCGAATAGAACAACCCAAATCACGAAACGCCATCCGGCGCGAAGGCCCGTGGGACCTACAAAGACTCTTCGGAGCGGCGACGCACTCGACCGCGCTGATTCAGATCGTTCCAGGATCGGAACGGGGTTGGGATCTGGAGCGCTCGATTCAGGGTTCATGTCCCGTGCCTCTGGCCGCGCGGTCAACTATGGCGTCGCAACGACTGTGGAAGGCGTGGCGAGTTTTTTGAAACGGTCCATCAAGGTATCGATCGATTGATCGAAATTCTTGTCGCGATTGCCGCCGAGAATTGCTCCAGGCACATACTGGACGATCGTCCAAAGCGCAACGTGTGTTTTGGGATCGACGATTACGAGCTGAAGTTGCCCCAGCACGAGATCCGGCTTTGCCACGAAATACATATCGCTCAAGGAGAAGCTGATTTTCAAAACCAAATCCGCGTCGGAGGGAGACGAGACCAGATCGTATCGACCCCAACTTTTCATTGCCGCGTAGAATTCATTGTAGGGACGGTCGGGACCGCCGTGAGCGACCGTCATTTGCAGGACGTCGTCCAGCGAAACTCCGCCTCCATTCGAGATAAACACTTTGTGGGCTGCCGGGATCTGTGGAGGAACCGGCGCGGCCAGTAGCGGAGGATTGTTCGCGCCTCGCGCTGGGTACGCTGATGCGCACGCCAGAAAGCCAAGAGCTAACAGAACGGCGTGGCGCAGTCTACCCGAAAGCAGCGTGGTTGGAAGCAACCGTGTCCTCCGCAAAGATGCAATCGTAACGTCAAAGGAAAGACTATACCGCGACTTTCATTTCTCTCGATCGGTAAAGGAGATGCCAGGCCTCTGGCGGCGATTCGTCGAGCGGAGGAAGGCTAGTTCGCCGAGGCTGGCGCAGCGAGTGCTTTTTCGAGACGATTCAGAAACACGGTCCCGTTTCGCCGGATACCGGAGTACGGCGCATAGTCAGTGACGGCGCAACTTCCGTTAGTCTCAGGCGTAAATTTTATCTGAATATCGCCCGTTCCTGACAGCCAAGGAGTTCCCGTTTGAACGGCGAGGATCATGTCTCTCTTTCCATCGAGAACGATGCGATACGGGCTCTGGCTTGCCATCTTTTCCGCCACGGGAAAGACTTTATCGCAATGTTCCTTGAAGGTGCGCGATTTAGATTTCGCCTGTACTCCGACGGCGAAGAGGAGAAAAACTACCGCGGCCACTGTGTTTTTCACACTCGCTCCGTGTCTAAGTCTCATTTGTTTCCAAAGGAAAAAACTGCGACAAAGTTACCATATCGTAAGTGGAGGCCGGGCAAGCGACGCGCGCGCAGTGCTTAGAACCTAACACGGTCCCCTTGCCATGCGAGGCACTCACATCAAGCGTCGCATTCACGGATAAAGGCGCGGGACTGCCGATCCTTGCTTACCCAGCCAGCGATTCGTTCGGAAGATTCAGCCTTGGGGAGTGTTCTCGGAAGATCGAGCAGCGTGTGGGTGCGCTCGCTTTTCAGGAACCGCGCCAAAAGTATCCAATGGGGATGGAGATAAACGCCCTGGTGTTCACAGACTTTTAATCAGCCGATGACTGCGAGCGTTGATATAGTCGAAGAAAATTCTTGCCGGATACGGAGGTAAACAATGCTGCAGCCCGGGAAAGCCCGACCACGTCCGCCGTGGGGAAAAGCACAGGCCCATCCAGGTGTACATCCGCTGACCAGCTACTCGGACAACCATTTCGAACCGCTGCCGAACCCGTTGGGGCAGCCGCCCTATCATTTCGACCTCGAAACCGTGGTTCCAGGAATCGGCGCTACTGTGAAGCGGCTCGGAAAACTGGTGTTTCATACCGTGGGAGATACGGGCGGGGTCAAGAACGCAGACTATCAGCGTGATGTTGCCGCGCAAATGAAGGCCGACTTGAACGCGAAAGACGAGGGCAAGCTGCCGCGGTTTTTCTTTCACATTGGGGACGTTGTCTATTACAACGGCCAGGTGAGCGATTACTACGATCAGTTCTACGAACCATACGACAACTACGCGCCGCCGATCATCGCCATCCCCGGAAATCATGACGGCGATCCCGTTCCCGGGCAGACCTCACTGGACGGCTGGGTTCGTTATTTCATGTCCGCGGAGCCGCATATCGATTCGGCGATCTGCGGCGACGCCCCGCGTGTCACGCTTTCCCTGCCGAACGTCTATTTCACGCTGGAATGCCCGTTGGTAACGATCATCGGAATGTACACGAACGTCCCGGACGGCGGCTCAATCGATTCCATCCAGCAGCAGTGGCTGACCAACGAATTTGCCACCGCGCCGGAAGATAAGGCGTTGATTCTGGCTCTGCATCATCCGGTCTATTCGTTTGACGATCACCACAGCGGCAGCCCGGCGATGGCCGATGCGGTGCAACATGCGATCAACGATTCCCGCCGCGTCCCCAATATGGTCCTCATGGCTCACGTTCATAACTACCAGCGCATCGAGCGGCAGATCGCGGGCCGCAAGCCTACGCCTTTCATTGTCGCCGGCGCGGGAGGTTACTACCACCTGCATGGCATGACGGCGGATACGGGCCATGTGGACCACGATCTCGGTGCCAAGCTGATGTTTCACGACCAGTACCATCACAGCTACGTTACACTTTCGGTGGATAAGAACGAGATCGCGGGAACAATGACTCCCATCGCCGAGACGGGCAGCTCGAAACATAAGAACGACGCCAAACCTGACACCTTCAGCTACTCTGCAAAACTGATAAAGCTTGCGGAGGGAGTCACCGTCAGTCTGTAACGGTCGACGTCCAAGCGTCAGCCGAGGGAAAGATTCGCGGAAGGATCGAGCAGCATGTCGGCGCGCTCACCGGCGAGGAATCGTGCGTGGCCGGCGGCGGCGATCATGGCGGCGTTGTCGGTGGAAAGCGCGCGGCTGGGGAAGAAAACTTCGAATCCCCGCTTGGCGCCTTCGCTTTCAAAAGTGCCGCGGAGTTCGCTATTGGCGGCCACACCGCCGGAAACGAGCACGGTGCGAACGCCGCGTTCGGCGGCTGCGGCTAGGGTGCGGGTGACCAGATCCGCGACGACAGCGCGCTGGAAGCTGGCGATCAGGTCGAGCGACTCGGCGCTCGAGAGTGCGCGCAATTGGTCGGCGCTGCGTTCGCCGCGCGCGAGTGATTCGCGCCGCGCCTCGATTTCCGGCTCCAGATGCGCGTTGCGGCGCAGATGGTAGAGCACGGCGGTCTTGATGCCGCTGAAGCTGAAGTCGTGCGGATTGCCGCTGTTCATTTTTGCCATGCCAAAACGCACCGCGCGCGGGTTGCCGTGCGCCGCGAGACGGTCGATGATCGGCCCGCCGGGATAGCCGAGCGCGAGCATGCGCGCTACTTTGTCGTAGGCTTCGCCGGCGGCGTCGTCGCGCGTGCCGCCGATGCGCATATACGAAAACCGCTGCGCGCCGTTGCTGGCGTCAGCGCGCACATCGTAAAGAATTGTGTGCCCGCCCGAGACGATCAGGCAAATGGCGGGGAGCTGCGGCTGGCGTCCCGCGGCGTGCGCTTCGAGCAGGACCGCGTGGACGTGGCCTTCCAAATGGTTCACGGCGACCAGCGGTTTTCCGAGCGCTTGCGCGAGCACTTTGCCGTAGGTGACGCCCACCAGGAGCGCGCCGATCAGCCCCGGTCCGCTGGTGACCGCGACGGCGTCCACATCCTGCAATTTGATTTGCGCCTGCTCGGTGGCTTCGCGGACGACTGGGACGATGCGGCGCAAATGCTCGCGGGAGGCGAGCTCCGGTACCACGCCGCCATATTTGCGATGGATGTCGATTTGCGATGCCACGACATTGGAGAGAATGCGCACGCCTCCGGCAACCACGGCGGCGGCTGTCTCGTCGCAGGAAGATTCGATGCCCAAAATCAGATATTCGCCTGAGGTCACATTCATGTGGGAAGCTTATCTGCCGCTCAAAACCGCTATGTTAGCATGATCATGCGGGCGTCTTGCCCCGCTCTCTCACCGCGGCGCGGGGACCGCGCCGTGGGGGCGCGGGAATGCAGCTTGGGATTCGGTCAATTTTGCTCACGCCGGAGGCATGTTCCCGATCATGACCCTAAAACCGAGAAAAGTGCGCAAAGCCGTGCTGCCAGTGGCCGGTTTGGGCACCAGGTTCCTGCCCGCTACGAAGGCGATTCCCAAGGAAATGTTGACGGTCGTCGATAAGCCGCTGATTCAGTACGCGGTGGAAGAGTGCATCGCGTCCGGAATCGAGCACGTAATTTTCGTCACCGGGCGGCACAAGAGCGCCATCGAGGACCACTTCGATCTGGCGCCTGAGCTCGAGAATTTTCTGGAAGAGCGCGGCAAGGCCGAAAGCGCCAGGACGGTGCGCGAAATCGGCGGCGATCTGCACTTCAGCTATACGCGACAGAGCGAGGCTCTGGGATTGGGTCATGCGGTGTTGTGCGCGGCGGAGCTGGTTGGCGACGAGCCATTCGCGGTGCTTTTGGGCGATGTGATTATGGACTCGCCCTTGCCCGCCACGCGCGAGCTGATCGAAATTTGCGAAGCCACCGGCGGAGGCGGAGCGATTCATGTGGAACGCGTGCCGCGCGAACGGCTGCACTTTTACGGGATCATCGACGCGCAAAAGGTTGGCGCTCCGGCCGGGGCGGAGAAGTCCACGTGGCACGACCGGTTGCTGCACGTGAAAAACTTGGTGGAAAAGCCCAGCGCGGAAAAAGCGCCGTCCGACCTGGGAATCACCGGACGATACGTGCTGCCTCCGGAGATTTTCGATTACCTGGCGGAAACCAAGCCCGGAGCCGGCGGCGAAATTCAACTGACCGACGGCCTTTGCCGCTTAGCGGCGGACAACAAGCTTTACGCCACCGTGTTTCAAGGACGGACGCACGATGCGGGAGACAAGCTCGGTTTCTTGCAGGCCACCGTGGAAATCGGCATGAAGGATCCGAAGCTAGGCAAGGGTTTTCGCGAGTACTTGCAGAAGCTGAAGTTCTAAGTTAGCGCCGGCCGAGAAGAAAAGGCAGATTCCTCGCCGCTGGGCTCCTCGGAATGACAATCCAACCGCAAAGCCGGCGATCGGCCGAAGCGATGGCGCGAGGGATGACCGCTATTTCTTTTTCTTGGAACCGGCGGATTCGGGTTTCGCGGCGGCGGTGGATTTAGATTCGGTGGACTTCTCAGATGATTTTTCCGACGATTTTTCGGAGCTACCGTCGGATTTTTCGCTCGACGAAGATGCGGTTTTCTTCCCGGCGTAGTCGGTCACGTACCAGCCCGTGCCCTTGAACTGGATCGCGGGCGCGCCCAACTGGCGCTCGGCTTTCGCGCCGCACTTCGGGCACTTCTTGGTTTCCGAGGCGCCGAAACTCTCGATCTTCTCGAAGCGATGGCCGCACTTCACGCACTTATATTCGTACAGCGGCAACGCGGGACTCCTCTCAATTCATCGGTTCATATTGACGGTGACTTCCAGCAGAACATCAAGAAAGACAATCATAACACGCCCTTGAAGCCAGAAGGCGGTTCGCGCCAGCGTCAGGCGGCGGGGACGCGGCGCAGCACGGGAATGCGCGCCTCGCGCAGGACGTGCTCGACCACGTTTTCGCGCAGGCGCGATGCGTCGTAATCGAAATGAAGGTGATTGGTCTTTTCGTCGAAGCGGAATTTCTGCAAGCCGTAGGTATTCGCGAAGCGGCCGAGCGCGCGGAATTGCTCGGGCTTGAGCTTGTCCTGCAACTCATAGGTGATGGTCATGAAGGTCATGCCCGGGATTATAGCAAAGCCGCGCTGAGGGAAGAGTATTCGCGCACGCAGCGCCCTAGAGCTGCACGCGGCGGAGGCGGAGGGCGTTGGCGATCACCGAGACGGAGCTGAACGTCATAGCAGCGCTGGCGATGATCGGGCTCAGCAGCAGACCGAACACCGGATAGAGCACGCCCGCAGCGATCGGGATGCCCACCGAGTTGTAGGCGAATGCGAAAAAGAGATTTTGGCGGATGTTGCGCATGGTGGCGCGGCTGAGCGTACGCGCGCGGACGATGCCCCGCAGATCACCGCGCAGCAGCGTGATTCCGGCGCTTTCGATGGCCACGTCTGTGCCCGTGCCCATGGCGATGCCGACGTTGGCTTGCGCGAGCGCGGGCGCATCGTTTACTCCATCTCCGGCCATAGCGACGATATGGCCTTCGGACTGGAGCCGCTTGACGATCGCCCCTTTTTGGTCGGGCAGGACGCCGGCGTTCACGTCGTCAATGCCGAGCTTGCGCGCGACCGCGTCGGCGGTGGCGCCGCTATCGCCCGTGAGCATCGCGATGCGAATGCCCTGACGATGAAGATCTTTGATTGCTTCGAGAGTGGTGGACTTCACCGGATCGGAGACTCCAATGAAACCAGCGGACTTGCCGTCGGTGGAAACGAAGACCACGGTCTGGCCATCGGCTTCGAGTTGTTTGGCGCGCCCGTCCAAAGCGCCTGCATCGATATTCAATTCCGCGAGCAGGGCGCGATTGCCGAGAGCGGCGGCCCGGCCGTCGATTGTGCCGGCGACGCCTTTGCCGGTGAGCGAGCGAAAATCTTTAGCGTCGGCGGGCTGCACGCCGCGCTCGGTTGCGGCAGCGAGTATGGCGGTCGCGAGTGGATGTTCGCTCGAGCGTTCGAGCGCGGCGGCGACGCGAAGCACTTGCGATTCGTCGAATCCGGGCGCGGGAACAATCGACGCGACTCGGGGGCGGCCTTCGGTGAGCGTGCCGGTTTTATCGACCACCAGCGTATCCACTTTGGCGAGCACTTCCAGGGCTTCAGCGTTTTTCACCAGCACTCCGGCGAGCGCGCCGCGTCCGGTGCCAACCATGATGGCCATCGGCGTGGCGAGGCCGAGAGCGCAGGGGCAGGCGATGATCAGCACCGCAACGGCGTTGAGCAGCGCGTGCGCCATTTTCGGCGCAGGGCCCACAAGCGACCAGACGATGAACGTGAGTATCGCGCAGAGAACCACGGCCGGAACGAAGTAGGACGCCGCTTTGTCGGCAAGCTTTTGCACCGGCGCGCGGCTGCGTTGGGCGTCGCTGACCATGCGGACGATTTGCGCCAGCAGCGTTTCGCTGCCAACGCGCTCGGCGCGCATCAGAAAGCTGCCGGTGCCATTGACGGTGCCGCCGGTGACGCGGCTGCCGGCGGCTTTTTCTACGGGAATCGGCTCGCCGGTGACCAGCGCTTCGTCCACCGAACTCGATCCCTCGCTGACGATACCGTCGACCGGGACGCGCTCGCCGGGACGTACGCGAAGAATATCGCCGGGCGAGATTTGCTCGACCGGCATGTCGATTTCGGTGCCGTCGGTGCGCACCAGGCGCGCGGTTTTCGGCGATAGTTTCAACAGCGAACGAATTGCGGCGGAGGTGCGACTGCGCGCGCGCAGCTCCAACACTTGGCCTAGCAGAACGAGGGTGGTGATCGCCGCGGCGGCTTCGAAGTAGACCGGTACTTCGCCGTTGGCCAGCTGGAATGTTGCCGGGAACGCGCCGGGGAAAAATATAGCGGCGACGCTGTAGATATATGCGGTGCCGGTGCCGAGCGCGATGAGCGAAAACATGTTGAGGCTGCGATTGACCAGCGACGCCCAGCCCCGCTGGAAAAATGGCCAGCCGCCCCACAGCACCACGGGAGTGGCGAGCGCGAATTCAATCCATCCCGCAACGCGCAGGGAAACCAGACGGGCTAGCGGTGGAATCATTCCCAGCGCGAGCACGGGAATCGTCAGCGCCACGCAGACCCAGAACCGGCGCGACATCAGCGTAAGCTCGGGATTTACTTCTTCCTCGACGGTGACTGTGCGCGGCTCGAGCGCCATGCCGCAGATCGGACAGGAGCCCGCTTCCGAGCGCACAACTTCCGGGTGCATCGGGCAGGTGTATTCCACGCGAGTGGCCGGCGCCTGAGGGACCTCGGGCTCGAGCGCCATGCCGCACTTGGGGCACGGACCGGGCTCGTTGGCGCGAACTTCGGGGTCCATCGGACAGACGTACGCTGTGCGTTTGGGTGCGGTTGCGGCCGATTGCCGGGATGCCGGCGCGTCCAGTTGCACGGCCGAGGCGTGCGAGGAATGCGATGGTGCGGCACGTGCAGCAGCGGCCATTTGCACGAGCGTGGCGCCGCCGTTGGCGGCAGGCTTGGTCCCGCCAAGCTGCACTAGCGGCGTGGCCGCGTTGTCATGCCCGTGACTTGGGCCGGGCGGCTTTGCGCGCAAGTACTTCTGCGGATCAGCGAGGAACTTTGTGGCGCAAGCGGCGCAGCAGAAAAAGTAACGTTTGCCAGAGTGCTCGGCGGTATGCGCGGTCCGCGACGGATCGACGGTCATGCCGCAGACGGGATCGCGTTCCTTTATCTGTACGTTGTCCTCATTCATCGCTGGTATCCGATGCGGTCGCAGCTGTTTGGTCGCGCTGCGGCGCTGCTATTTCGCGCGCAGGACGCCGTCGAGGTACGCCGTCATTGCGGGACTGGTCCAGTCCTGCGGGCCGACGATTTTGCTGTTGATGCACCCATCGCGATCGATCACGTACGTTTCCGGATACATCCTGGTTCCGTAGGAGAGCGGAATCTGTTTCGAGGGATCGCGGTAGGTCGGGTAATCGATATTGTAGGTCTTGAGAAACTGCTCGTAGGCGGCTTGGTCATCATCAACGCTGACGCCGAGTACCGTGCCGCCCATGGGCGCGATTTCCTTCTGCAGCGCGTTCAGTGACGGCGCTTCGTCCACGCAGGGCTGGCACCAGGTGGCCCAGAAATTTAGCAGCACCACTTTGCCGCGCAGATCGGAAAGTCGAGTGGGCTTGCCGTCAACGGTGAGCGCGAAGTCCTTGGCGGTTTGACCTCGGAGGCTCGGTTGCCCATTGCGATAACTGGGATGAATAAAAATTACGAGCAGTGCCGCGACGAAAGCCACGGCAGCGCCTGTTTTCAGTTTCCGTTTCAATCGGTCACCAACACACCTATAATAAACGTATTATCGAAGGCGAAGCGCCTTAGTTTACCGCCCCCGCGGATAGGATTCAAAAGAGCCTTGGTCTCCGCCATCATTCCCGCCAGAAACGAGGAAGCATCGATCGCGCGAGCGGTGGAATCCGTGGCGGCGCAGGCGGAGGTTGGCGAAGTGATTGCGGTCGATGATGGATCGACCGACCGGACTTGCGAAATCCTGCGGGAGCTTTCGCAACGTATTCCAAAGCTGATCATCCTTGAAGCGGGCGATTTGCCGGCAGGCTGGACCGGAAAGAATCACGCGGCAGCCGTGGGGGCTGCGGCTGCGCGGGGCGATTGGCTGCTCTTTACCGACGCGGACACCTATCATCACTTAGGTTCTACGCGCCGCGCCCTAGCGGACGCTGTGGATCGTTCAGCGTTGCTCGTATCGTACTCGCCGGAGCAAGAGGTGGAATCGTTCTGGGAACGAGCCATGATCCCGTTCGTCTTCGGCAGGCTGGCGACGCGGTTTTCGTTTGCGCAGGTGAACGATCCGAAGCGGCCGGAAGCGGCCGCGAACGGCCAATTCGTCCTGATTCTGCGCGACGCGTATGAGGCGGTCGGAGGGCACGCCGCGATTGCGTCTGAAATTTTGGAGGATGTGGCGCTGGCGCGGCGGGTGAAATCGCAAGGTTATGGGATTTACTTCACCGCGCCGATGGGGATCGTGCGCACGCGCATGTACCGCTCGTTTGGCGCGATGTGGCAGGGCTGGACGAAGAATTTATACCTGCTGGCGGGAGGCAGCGCCAAAAGCGTGCTGCTGGAATTGGCGGAAGTGGTGCCGTGGTTCGATACCGCGGCGATGGTGGCGATCTGGATGTATTTGCGGGCGCATACCTCGGCATCGTTGTGGCTTTTGCCGGCGCTTTTGGTAGTGCCGTTTATACGGCTGCATCTGCAATACGGGGTTCGTTTGTACCGGAATCTTTACCCAGTCTCGTACGTCCAATATTACTCACCGGGATTAACGTTGTACGTAGCGGCGCTGATTGCGTCCTGGTGGAAGAACACGCGAGGCGAAGTGGTATGGAAGGGACGGGCCTACCCGGCGCGCTAAAGCGTGAGAGCGTTTGGGTGCCCGAGCCGAGACTTCATGATCCGAGTGACGCGAAAAGTCGAATTCTCCGCTGCGCATTTTTATCATAACCCGAATTTTTCTGCGGAGGAGAACCACCGCATCTTCGGCAAATGCAATAATCCGCACGGGCATGGGCACAACTACAGCGTGGAAGTGACCGTCGCGGGCGAGCCCGATCCGTCGACGGGCATGGTGCTGAATTTGAAGGAACTGAAGGAGATTCTGGACCGCGAAATCTGCGAGCGCATGGATCACCGGCATCTTAATTATGAAGTTCCGGAGCTGGCCGGGCAGATCCCTACGTGCGAGAACCTAGCGGCGACCATATGGCGGCTGCTGGATCCGAAAATCACGCACGGGCGGTTGGATCGCGTGCGCGTCTACGAATCGCCAGAGATTTTCGCCGATTGCACCATGGAATCGAACGGCGACGCGCCGGGCTCTGCTCCGAGCGCAGGCTCGAAAGGCGTGCGCGCGTGAGCGGCCCGCTGAAAATTTCGTTGACGCGGCGTTACCGCTTTTCGGCATCGCATAGGTTGCACAGCCGGCTTTTCAGCGAAGAGCAGAACTGGGAACTGTACGGGAAATGCGCGAATCCGCTAGGGCACGGCCATAATTACGTGGTGGAGGTTACCGTAGCAGGGCCCGTGGAACCAGCCACCGGCATGGTGGCGAATCTCGGCGATCTCGATCCGTTCGTGGAGCGCGAAGTGATCGAGGCCTTCGACCACAAGTATTTGAACGAGGAGATTGCGGAATTCGGAGACGTGGTGCCCACCACCGAAAACTTGTGCCGCGAAATCTACCGGAGATTGAAGCCGTTCCCTGCGGCGCGGCTCGAACGAGTTCGGATTGAAGAAACCAGCAACAACAGTTTTGAGTTTGCGGAATAGCGCGAGGGCCTGGGACGTCAGGAGCGACGCCATGAGCGACGGAAGCGACACGACAGAGATCGAAGTTCCCGATACAGCGGAATCGGAGACCATTGCCGACTTGGTCCGGCGGATGATCGCGCAACTGGGAGAAGACCCCAATCGCGAGGGGCTGCGGCGCACGCCGGAGCGTTTCGAGAAGGCACTGAAATACCTGACCAGCGGCTACCGCCAGGATCCGGAAAAGATTCTGAACAACGCCATGTTCAGCGTTGGCTACGACGAAATGGTGGTAGTACGCGACATTGAGGTGTACAGCCTGTGCGAGCACCATCTGCTGCCGTTCTTTGGGAAATGCCACGTAGCGTACCTGCCGAACAAAAAAGTAGTCGGCCTGAGCAAGATTGCGCGGCTGGTGAACATGTACGCGCGGCGGTTGCAAATTCAGGAGCGGCTCACGAATCAGATCGCCACCACGATTCAGGAACAGCTCAAGCCGCAGGGCGTCGGCGTGATCATCGAGGCGCGGCACCTATGCATGGTGATGCGCGGCGTGGAGAAGCAAAATTCTCTGGCGGTCACCAGCGCGATGCTTGGTGCGTTCCGCGAAAGCAAGCAGACGCGCGACGAATTTTTGTCGTTGGTGCACAAAGCGCAGTAAAGTTTTGCCGCGAAAGCCGCGCCCGCCGGCAAGAAACTCACAACTGCCAAAATTCGCACGCCTGAGAGCCGTCATGCGGCACCCTGAAGCGGCCCGAATTTGTGGAAAATTCCTTTGGCTCTCTGCTCGCACTGTGCTAGCATTTTTGTATCTTGAAGAGGCAAATCGAAATAGCACAGGGCCGTAATGTTTCAGACGGAGGGGTGAGTTGAGCGAAGCCAAGGCCGGTCTGATCGAGCAGTACAGGGTACACGTCAAGGATACAGGATCGCCGGAAGTACAGATCGCACTGCTGAGCGAGCGTATCAGCTACCTCACCACTCATCTCCAGTCCCACGCTAAGGATCACGCATCGCGACGCGGGTTGATCATGATGGTCAACAAGCGGCGGCGGCTGCTGGACTATCTGAACCGGCGCGACCCGGATCGGTATCGCGAGATTGTGGCACGACTTAGTTTGCGCAAGTAGCGCGGAGTTTCTGAGCGGCTGCTCCGGCCGCGTTTTCCATCAGCGACAAAGCGAAACATATCAGCAGTGGTGTGCGAACGTCCTATCGCGCCCCGCGTATAGGTGCGTTCGTTAGCAACTTTCATCGCTGCTTTCGCGAACCAGCTCTCCTTCGAGATGCATGCCAAGAAATTCATCAGCAACTAACAAATGGTCCCGGTGAACCGGGAGAGAAGGATGTGACGGATGTTTGTACAAGTAGGTTTGGAATTAGGAGGCCGCCGGCTCACGCTCGAGACCGGCAAGATGGCACGGCAGGCGCATGGCGCGGTTGTGGCACGTTACGGAGATACGGTCGTCCTGGCCACCGCGTGCATGGATAGCAAGGCCACGGAGAAGGATTTTCTGCCGCTCACCGTTGATTACCGCGAGTACACCTATGCCGCCGGAAAGATTCCGGGCGGATTTTTCAAGCGCGAAGGGCGCCCCACGGAGCGCGAAATTCTTACCTCGCGGCTGACCGATCGGCCGCTGCGGCCGCTGTTTCCCGAGGGCTGGTCGACGGAGACGCAAGTCGTCGCCATGGTGCTGTCCGCGGACAGCGAAAATGATCCGGACGTAATCGCCGTTACGGCCGCGTCCGCGGCGCTCTACATTTCCACGATCCCGTTCGCCCGGCCGATCGCCTGCGTGCGCGTGGGATTGCTGGACGGCAAATTGGTGGTGAATCCCACCGTTGCCGAGCAGAAGACCAGTTTGCTGAACCTGATCATCGCCGGTTCCGAAGACGCCATCGTGATGGTCGAGGCCGGCTCGCTCGAAGTCTCCGAAGACACCATGGCGGACGCGCTCGAGTTTGGCCACGCCGAGATTCGCAAGATCGTCGCGCAGATCCGCGAGCTCGGCGCTCGCGTCAATGCCAAGAAACTGGAAGTGAAGCCGCCGGCATTCGACGAGGCGCTCTACGCGCAGATCAAGTCCAAGCACGGCGAAGCGCTGCGCGACGCCCTCGATACCAAGAAATATCCCAAGCTCGAAAGCTATGGGCGCGTCGACGCCATCAAGAAAGAGATCCTCGAATCTGTTCCCGAAGATGATGACGAAAAGAAGAAGCTGGCCTATCGCGCCTTCGAGCGCCTGCGCGAGCGCATCTTCCGCGACGACATGCTGGTGCGCCGGCGTCGTCCCGACGCGCGCGAGTTCGACGAAATTCGCCAGATCACGTGCGAAATAGGCGTTCTGCCTCGCGTGCACGGCTCGGCGCTTTTCACCCGCGGTGAGACGCAAGCGCTGGTGACCACCACGCTCGGCACCAAGGAAGATAAGCAGCGCCTCGATCTGCTGTTCGAGGAAGAGGCGTTCAAGCGCTTCATGCTGCACTACAATTTCCCGCCGTTTTCCGTCGGCGAAGTGAAATTCCTGCGTGGACCGGGGCGCCGCGAAATCGGCCATGGCGCACTGGCTGAGCGGGCCGTCGCAAGTTTGATCCCGCCGGAAACGGACTTTCCCTACGCCATGCGTGTGGTTTCCGACATCATGGAGTCAAACGGCTCGTCTTCGATGGCCACCGTTTGCGGCGCTTCGCTCGCTCTGATGGACGCGGGCGTTCCGCTGAAGTCGCCGGTCGCGGGAATCGCCATGGGCTTGGTCGTGGAAGAAGACAAGTACGCGATCCTGACGGACATCGCCGGCGCGGAAGACCACTACGGCGATATGGACTTCAAAGTGGCCGGCACGCGGCAGGGAATTACCGCGCTGCAGATGGATATCAAAGTGGCCGGCGTCAGCATCAACATGATGCGCGAAGCGCTGGCGCAGGCTCGCAAAGCACGGCTGCAGATTCTGGACACCATGGAGAGCACCATCTCCAGCTCCCGTCCGGAAATTTCCACCTACGCTCCGCACCTGCACATGCTCACCATTCCCACGGACAAAATTCGCGACCTGATCGGCCCGGGCGGCAAGAAAATCCGCTCGATCACCGAATCCACGGGCGTGAAGATCGACGTGATGGACGACGGCCGAGTGCACGTCTTTGCCAGCAACGGCACCGCCGCGGACGCCGCGCTGAAAATGATTCAGGATGTGACTGCTACCGCCGAAATAGGCAAGACCTATCTCGGCACGGTGGTGCGCATCGCGGAGTTCGGCGCGTTCGTCGAGCTTTTCCCCGGCACCGACGGCTTGCTGCACATCAGCGAAATCGCCGAGCAGCGCATTCGTTCCGTTCGCGACGCGCTCAAGGAAGGCGATCAGATCCTGGTGAAGGTGCTGGCCATCGAGGGCAACAAGATTCGCCTCAGCCGCAAAGCCGTCCTGCGCGATCAGCGCGACAAGCAGCAAAAGAGCGAAGCCGCGGGAAGCTGATTTTCAGCGGGACTTAATTGTAGGCACGCTCCAAGGGAACGAAACCTGCGGTTTCTTCCCCTTGGAATCCCTGTCTTCCCTTCGCGTGGATGTGGCAGTTTCGCCGCTGTGCACTGAATGCGGCGGCTTCTTCGCTGTCCACGAGCCAGCCAAATACAGAAGTCCAAGAGGGAGCGAGCAATCGCTCCCTCTTTGCTTTTGTCGCCTCCGGTTTTGGGCTGAATCACTGTCAATAATGTAGACCGCATGTCCGGTTAGCCCGTTTGCGCCGAACCGGAAAATCACGACCGGCCGGATGCGAGTCTCTCGATTTCGAGCAATTCCTCGGCGGAGTAATTAAGCAGGAACCGGGCGTGCGTTCGGGCCCCGGCAGCCAGGGCAACAACACTGAGGATCGCCCTAACAGCGTCGGGATCTTTCACTTGCAACACGTTCTGTGCGCCACGCTCTGCAAGCGACCGGATCGCAGCAAAATAGTCCTCACCCAGCCAACTCGGAACGTCAGGATTGTTGCGATTGTCGCGGGCTAAGTCGATTACTGCCACAATCGCGAATGTGTTCCACACAGACAGGCCACGCTCGCAATAGATTCGTGCGATGAGAGGAATAGCTGCGTACGATGCTTCGCCCACGTCTCCCTGATGATGCAGTTCTTCCCACAGTGCCTGCCACGTGGATTGCGCATCAGTCTCGGTCTCTAGCTTCCGCAGCAGCGGCCTAAGATCGAAACGGGTGCGGTAGGCGCCACGAAGCTCTTCCCACCGTTCATCATGTGGAGCGACCATCGCGCAGGAAATTTACCACGACTCGAAGCAGTTGAACCTGTTGTCACCTAGTCAGACACGTTCGTCCTGGGACGCTCGCTCCAAATCCTAATTCTATGAGAGCCGGAGACGCTACGTTCGCAATCCGCCGGGGGAAACGCGCTCGATGCTGGCGCCAATCGCGCGCAGCTTTTCCTCGATGCGCTCGTAGCCGCGGTCGATGTGGTAGACGCGGTCGATCGTGGTGGTGTTGTTGGCGACCAGCGCGGCGAGGACGAGTCCGGCGCTGGCGCGCAAGTCGGAAGCGGTAACGGGAGCTCCGGTCAGCGGCGTTGGTCCTGTGACCACCGCGGAATTGCCCTCGATGTGAATGTTCGCGCCCATGCGCATCAGCTCGCTCGCGTGCAACATGCGATTCTCGAATATTGTTTCGCGAATGTGCGAGACGCCTTCCGCTTGCGTGGCCAGCGCCATGAACTGCGCCTGCATGTCGGTGGCAAACCCGGGATATTCCTCGGTCGTCACATCGGCGGCGCGCAGCTTTCTGGGCGCGCGCACGCGCAGGATCGACGCATCGTTGGCGTCGCAACGAATCTCGACGCCGCATTCGCGCAACTTGGCGATCACCGAGCCAAGATGCTGCGGCGCGCAATGGGTCAGCGTCAGCTCGCCGCCGGCGATTGCTCCGGCCACCAGAAATGTGCCTGCCTCGATGCGGTCGGGAATGATGGTGTGCTCGGCGCCGTGCAGTTCGGCGACGCCCTCAATGCGGATCGTGGACGTGCCCGCGCCTTCGATCTTCGCTCCCATCTTGACGAGCAGTTCGGCGAGATCGGCGATCTCCGGCTCCAGCGCGCAATTTTCCAGAATCGTTTCGCCTTCGGCGAGCACTGCGGCGGTGAGGATATTCTCCGTGCCGGTCACCGTGATCTTTGGAAAATGAAATCGGGCGCCGCGAAGGCGCTTGACTCGCGCCTCCACGTATCCGTGGTCGAGCGCAATCGTTGCGCCTAATTTCTCGAGCGCCTGAATGTGCAGATCGATTGGGCGCGCGCCGATCGCGCAGCCGCCAGGAAGGGAAACGCGCGCGTGGCCGAAGCGCGCCAGCAGCGGTCCAAGCGTAAGCACGGAAGCGCGCATGGTTTTCACCAGCTCGTAGGGAGCTTCGGTCAGCGAAACCGTTTCGGCCTGGATGGTGAACGCGCTGGGGGGAATGTCCGGGCTTTCCACTCGGCAGCGCATGTGCGCCAGCAGCTTGGCCATGGTGATGATGTCGCGCACGTGCGGAATGTTATTCAAGCGCACGGGCTCAGGCGTCAGCAGCGCGGCGGCCATGGCCGGCAGCGCCGCGTTTTTCGCGCCGCTGATGCGCACTTCGCCGTTGAGTGTTCGTCCGCCGTGAATTTTGAATTGGTCCATCTGCTATCCCCGGTTTTTGTGCTGAGTTTTGCTGTTCGCCGCCAGTTCGATGGCACGCCGGACATTACCGCCAGTCTGCTCCAGCAAACGCCGAGCATCGCCAGCTCTCGCGTTGGTCTCGAGCATCACAATCGCTGCGGGCAAATCGTGTCCGGCCTGACGCAGAGCGTGTTCCGCCGCAGACGCGCCGGCGCCTGAAATCTCCTGCAATATCTGCGCCCCGCGCCGCCGCAACTTGCCGTTCGTCAGCGCCATGTGGATCATCCAGTTGTCGTAGACCCTGCCGATGCGCACCATGGAAGCTGTAGACAGCATGTTCAGGACCATTTTCTGCGCTGTGCCGGCTTTCAGGCGCGTCGAGCCGGAAACCGCTTCCGGGCCGGTGTCCGGCACGATCTTGATTTGTGCAACGTGCGTAATCGGCGATCCCGGATTGGAGGTGACGCAGATAGTTGTCGCGCCGCGCTCGCGCGCAAATCGCAGCGCGCCCAGAATAAAGGGCGTCGTGCCGCTCGCCGAGACGCCGACGACCACATCGTGACGCGATAATTTCATGCGCCTCAAATCACGCGCGCCGTTCTCCACGGAATCCTCCGCGTCCTCGGACGCGAACCGCATCGCCCTTTCGCCGCCTGCAATGATCGCCTGCACCATCTTATGCGGAGTGCCGAACGTCGGCGGGCATTCCGCGGCATCGAGCACAGCTTGCCGGCCGCTGGTTCCCGCGCCCACGTAGATCAATCTGCCGCCGCGGCGATATGCGTTCACGATCGCATCAATGGCTTTCGCGATTTTCGGAAGCTCGCGCCGGACCGCCCGCGCCACACGTGCGTCTTCGCCATTCAAAACGCGCAGAATTTCGAGCGTGCTTTTGCGGTCGAGTCCACGCGAACGGGGATTGCGCTGTTCCGTTTTCGCTGATTTCAAAGGAGGCCCCGGCCACCTTCAGAGATTATATCGGTAAAGCTTCCAAAACCATGACCAGCCGCGCCGCCCGCCGGAAGTTGTGCTGGGGAAGTCATCCGGTTTTGACCTGCGAGCTCGCCAGTCCGAAACCTTCGATGATCGAGTCATGCAGCGCCGGACGCACCTGGCGGATCTTATCGTTGGTGCGCGTGGGATGAACGCGATTCGTGAGCAGCAAGACGAAAAGCTCGCGCTCGGGATCGATCCACAGCGACGTTCCGGTGAAACCCGTGTGCCCGTAAGTGTTTTTCGAGAGATAGCGGCCGGAAGACGAGGGAATGACCGGCACGTCCCATCCCAGCGCGTGAGCCGAATTACCGATTTCCTGGCGCGCGGTAAACTGCTCGATTGTTGCACGCGCGAGCAATCGGTGATGGGCGTAGATGCCGCCGTTCAGCATCATCTGCGCGAACGCGGCCACGTCGGTTGCGGTCGAGAAAAGTCCCGCATGGCCGGCGACGCCGCCCATGGCCCAGGCGTTCTCGTCATGCACTTCGCCGCGCAGCAATCGTTTGCGATAGCTGGAGTCTTTCTCCGTTGGCGCGATGCGCGCTCGCAACCCATTTGTTGGATTGAAATGCGAGTTGGACATTCCTAGCGGGACGAAGATGCGTTTTTCAGCAAAAGCATCCAGCGATTCGCCCGTTAATGTCTCGACGATTCTGCCAAGCAAAATGAACCCGAGATCGGAATATTCAAATTGCGCGCCGGGCTCACGAACCAGCGGCTCGGCGATCAACCGTGTGAGCACCTGTTGTTTTGTCTTCGCTTGCTTGTAAAAATCGCGGTGCGCGGCGAGACCGGCGGTATGCAGCAGCAGCATCCGCACGGTGATGCGAGTGCGCCATTGGGGATCGGGATCCAATTGCGCGGCGCAGCTGAATTCCGGCAAATAGCGCTCAATGGGCGCGTCCAGATCGATTTGCTTGTGCTCGGCGAGCATCATCACCGCCGTTGTGGTGACGATCGGCTTGGTCAGCGATGCAATATCGTAAATCGTGTCTGGCGCTACGCGTGGCGATTTCGCTTCGTACGTGAGCTTGCCGAATGCGCGCACCGCCAGCTGGCTTTTCCATCGGACGGCCAGCACGCCGCCGGGGAACGCGCCGTGCTTAGCGGCGCGGTCGAGCAATTCATGCGCGGGCATCAGGCGTTCCGAAAGCTCGCGCGAAGCCGGCTGCAACGTCATCGGATCTGCGGCGACACTCAAACCGGCGCCGCGCTCAACGACTCCCGGAACTGCGACCGGAATCTTTCCGCAGGTTGGAATCTGGCCGAATAACGCCCGCGCCACGGCTGTCTGGGCCACGCTATTCGCAGAAAACGCGGCAATCCACGTCTTCGCATTTGGGAATTTCTCGATCAGGTAAGGACTGCCAAACGCCGCCACGATCGGCGGTTTCCCTGCGGCGAGCAGATCATTTACAAATTCACGCTGATCGTCCGGAAACCCCACGTGGCCCTTGCGATCCGCCACGCGCACAAACAGTGCAGCGATGGCCACATCATAGGAATCCGGCGGCGGCAGCTTGAGCATGTTAACGCTGAAAAAATGAGTGTCCGCGCGGAGCACCGTGAGCGCGTCGACCCGCGCCTGAATTTCAGGAGCGAGCGTCTCGGCAGGGCAAGAATCGCGGTCGCCGGAAAGAGCGACGAGCAGCACGCGCAGTGGGCGAGTCGGGTCAATCGGCAGAAGTTTCCGCTCATCGCGCAGCAGCGTGATCCCGCGGTCGGCTATCTCTTGCGCTTCGGCTGCAAATTCCGGCCTGGCGAATCGCTCATTCAATCGCTCTACCTCGACGAAGCGTTTTTCATCGAGCCCGAGCCGCGCCTTGGCCGCTAGAATGCGCCGCATCGATGCATCGATTCTCTCCACGGAAATGCGCCCCGATTGCACCGCCTCTTCCATGCTCGCAAGCGCGGCGCTCGGTACCGGCGGCATCAGCACCACGTCGGCTCCCGCTTCCACGGCGCGCACCGCAGCCTCGCCCGGCGGAAATAGGGAAGTGACGCCGCCCATCTCCATCGCGTCAGTGATGATCAGACCGTCAAATTGCATTTCCTCGCGCAGCATCCCGGTCAAAACCTTGCGCGAGAGCGTCGCCGGCACATTCGGCTCCGGCTCAAGAGGCGGAACAGCCAAATGCCCCGGCATAACTGAACTGACGCCTGCGGCAATCGCGGCGCGAAACGGGGCCAGTTCGTTGCGCTCCAACCGCGCGCGAGTTCCTGGAACTGTCGCAAGCGCGAGATGTGAGTCGATATTCACGTCGCCATGGCCGGGGAAATGTTTGGCGGTGGCCAGCGCGCCATTTTGTTCGACCCCGCGAATGTATTCCGCCACATACTTCGCCACCGTCCGAGGATCTTCGCCGAAGGAGCGGACGTTGATGATCGGATTGTCCGGATTACTGTTCAGGTCAGCCACGGGCGCGAAAACCCAATGCACGCCGGCGGCACGCGCCTCCAGCGCTGTGATTTTGCCGGCTTCGTATGCGAACTTCGTGTCGCCCGCGGCGGCAATAGCCATCGGAGCGGGAAGGGGAGTCCCCTCATCCAGACGCATGCGCGTGCCGTACTCGAAATCCGCGGCGATCAGCAGAGGAATCTTCGCTCGCCGCTGCAGTTCGTTTACGATTACCGCCGTCGGATAAACTTGGCTGCGCTGAATGCCATTGGCTGTGCGCCGCGCCTCCAAGATCAAGCCTCCGACGCCAAGATTCTCGACGTTGCGCAGGGCAGCTTCATATTCGGCGCTGTCGGCGGATTCAAAACCACCGAAGAACGTCGTCATAAACATCTGCGCGATTTTCTGGCGCAGAGTCAGTTTGCCGAGCGTCCGCTCGACCCAAGAATTTGCAGCTCGCGAGCTCCGGAGCCGGCGCCGGGTGTTCTTTGGCGTACGCTCAGCGGATTTCATGAGCAGGATTGCAACGGGCAAGCGCACGATCGCCAGCAGCACCGGGAATTTTTCTTCGCGATTGCATTTCGCAGCAGTATAGAGCACGCGGCAGGCCCTCGGCACGCAATCCAGCGCATCTGTGTCGTTCCTGCTGCGGATTACCTGCGACGCTCGTCGCGTCGCCTTATAACTATATGAAACAGCAAGGGATATCTAAGCAGCGAACTTTTTGGCGATGGACATTATCGAGCATCCGCGCGGGTGTAATATAGCCTGCGGGAACTAAGGGGAAGGAGTTCCAGCGCCGCTCGCATTTGGCACGATTCCGACGGACTCATAACCAGCGCAACACTCTGATCGGCTATCGCCTGCCCCCAGCACAGGCGCTAGTTTCAGTTTCAAAACTCGGCGCGATCCTTTGATCCGATGTATCAGCACGAATTGTGGGTTCCCGAAAAATCTCCCGTCGCATCAAGGAGCCTATGCCTCAGAAAATTTCAGCATCGGACGCCAACTTTTATCTTGGATTCGACGGCGGGGGCACGAAGACCGAGTGCGTCCTTGCGGACGCGGACGGCAGCGTGCTGGCTCGCGCGTTCACCGGCCCTTCGAATCCGTTGCGCGCCGGGTATATGCGCGCGTGGTTCGCGTTGAGCGAGGCCGCCGATTGCGTCCTGGGCCGCCAGAAACTGCATGCGGCCCACATCGGCGGAATTAGCGCTGGGCTCGGAGGCGCCGGTCGTTCGGGAGTTACGCGTCGCGCCACTGCCTTTTTTGAGGGTGGATTTCCCAATGCGCGCGTCCGCGTGACCACCGATCTCGATATCGCCCACGAAGCGGCGTTTGGCAAGGGAGAAGGAATTCTTCTGATTGCGGGCACCGGCTCGGCTGCATTGGGACGAGACTCTGCCGGACACCAGGTTCGCGCAGGCGGCCAGGGCCCGTGGTATAGCGACGAAGGCAGTGCTTTCGACATCGGCCGGCGCGCGTTTGAAGCGGTAGTTCGTGCGGACGAGGGCCGCGGATCCGCGACCGAGCTATCAAAACACATTTTCGAATTCCACCAATCGACGGGCTGGGGTCTGATTCGCGACTCGATTGCCAAGAACCCGGACGATATCTTCCCAAAGACTTTTCCGCTGGTGGCGCAGCTTGCAGATAAGAACGATGCGGTGTCGCGCCAGATTCTGTCGGATGCGGCTGCATCTCTTGCTGGACTCGCGGCGGCCGCGGCGAATCAGCTTGGCTGGCACGATCGCGAAGCGCCGATCGCCAAAGTCGGCGGCCTTTACGGCCACTCGAAATTCTTCGATGCGGCCATCGACGCCGAATTGAAGAAGGCGCTGCCGCGAGCGCATTTCGTGCCGGTGGAGATTTCGCCGGCGGAGGCCGCGGTTCGCATGGCCATCCAAACGGCCCGCGCAAAGGGAAATGCCGCCTGAGGCGGAAGTTGATATTGAATACGCGAGGTCTGCGCCGGGCGATGCGCTGAAGGCTCTGGTGCACGATGCCCGCGAGGAAATTATTCTCGCGCTACTCGAAAATCCAAACCTCGAAGAGCCGCATGTCAGAGCGCTTCTCGACCGCCTTGATCTCTCCGTCCAAGCTCTGAGCACGATCGCCCAAAAAGACGCTTGGAGCGCACATGAGAGCGTCCGCCTGGCGCTCGCGCGGCATCCGCGCACTCCTAAGCGCCTCGCGCTGGCGATGGCTCGGCGGCTTTTTCTTTTTGACCTCGCGCGACTGAGCTTGCTGCCGTCGGCCCCGGCCGATATTCGCCGCGCCGCGGAAGAGATGATTCTGACGCGCGTGCCGCATTTGCCCGTTGGCGAAAAACTGACGTTGGCGCGGCGCGGTCCTTCCCGGGTGGCGGGTGCGCTGCTTGCGGAGGGACATCCGCAGGCCATCAAACTGGCGCTCGACAATGCGCATCTGACGGAAAGCCAGGTGCTCAAGGTGCTGGCGAGAGCGGGACTGCCCGAGCGCTCCGTCACAGCAATCGCGCAGCATCGGAAGTGGTCGCAGATGTACAACGTGCGCGTGGCGCTGGTGCGGAATCCTTCGACTCCGGTACCGGCACTGATAACTTTCCTGCCCGACCTTACGCTGCGTGACTTGCGCGACCTCGCCGGACTCGAAACTTTGCCGCCGCATGTGCGAAGATACATCGACAAGGAATTGCAGCGGCGTCCGGAAGGCGCCGGGAAGCGCGCGCAATCGTGACATTCCGGGGCGCGACGGAACATGCGGGAATGCGGTCTGTTTTTCGTGAGGGCACGAATTCAGCCTTTCCGCAGAGTGACGCCGCATCAACGCGGCTTCAGCCGCTGAGCTCCCGACTTTGCCCATGTCACACGGGCTCTCGATCTTTGGCGCGAATCGGCGGAGATAACGAATGGCCAATAAATCGAAGCAACTAGGATGGATCATCGGGCTGGGCGCCGCGCTGTTTATTGGCATCCTGGCGTACTCCTCGTTTCAGGCGACCCGCGATCAATACGAAGTGTGCATGAGTTTCAACGGCAACTCGCATTGCGCTTCCGCGTCCGGCACGAATTATCAGCAGGCCGTGCGCAGCGCCCAGGAAATCGATTGCGAACTGCTGGCCAACGGCCGCGATCAGAACATGGTCTGCCTCGACCAGCAACCCACCAGCATCCGTCAGGAAAAGCAGTAGTCTGATCTTTTGATCCGATCTTTGCCAAAAGATTCGCTGGCGCATCGAACCGTTTCGCCCGCCGCGGTGTCTAATATTTGTGGCGTTCGGCCGCCGGCACGAGGCGGCTTCCAGCGCAGCCCGGCCCTGATCGGCGTCCGGTGGGAGGCAAAGCACACGTGCATATGACCCGATGCCTGAATTGCGGGTCTGAGCGGGACGGCGACGTGTGCGACTATTGCGGGCTGAACTCGGTCGCCGCGGAATTCTCACTGCGCAAAACCCTGCTGAACCGCACCGCCATTTTTTTGCTGGGCGCGATTCTGTTTGTCACCGCCAGCGGCGTCTATCCGGCGCTCGATCTGGATCAGATGCTGATTTTCGGCGGGCTCGTTTTTTTCGCGGTTCTCGGGCTGGCCATCGTTGTGGAGCGCCGAGCGGTGCGCCACACCGAAACCGAGGCGTTGAAGCGCATCTACTACGGACTCATCCCGGTTCCCTGGATTCTAGGCGCGCTGCTGATGGCCAACGGGGCGCTGGACACTTCGCGGCCGAACGTGGAGCAAACGCGCGTGGTGGGCAAATTTTCGATGCCGGGCCCGGTGCCGACCCGGACGCTCATCGTGCGGTCGTGGCGCGAAGGGAACCGCTTCGAACACCTCGCCGTCTCGCGCCAGGATTTCGACGCCTTCAATCCCGGCGACCCAATTGAAGTGGAAGTGAAGGACGGCCTCGCCGATATACCCTGGGTTGAGGGCGTCACTCACCGCTAGCCGCGTTCCGCCTCGCGCGAGATTGATTGTCATCCCCAGCAAGGCCGCGTCCGGCCGACAAAGGATCTGCTGTCGATCTCTCCTGCACGCACCGCCGAATTTCAGTCCGGCGTCTTTACTCTTTCCGCTGATTGCGCCCCTCGCCCATCGTAAACATACCCGCACAAAGCTCTTGACAGATGCTCCGATTTACTGTACTTTCTGTAAGGACAGAAATAACAATAAACCCTATGAAAACTATCACGCCGGTCGCGCAAAAATTCATCCTTCACTGGGGCGAAATGGGCACTCGCTGGGGCATTAACCGCACCGTCGCCCAGGTCGACGCCCTGCTCTTCATCTCGCCAAAACCCCTGGACGCGGAAGAAATCTCCGAAGCGCTTTCCGTCGCGCGATCCAACGTCAGCAACTCTCTCCGCGAACTGCAAGGCTGGGGCATCGTTCGCGTGGTGCATGTCCTCGGCGACCGCCGCGACCACTTTGAGTCCGTAAAGGACGTTTGGGAGATCTTCCGCATCGTCGCCGAGGAACGCAAACGCCGCGAAATCGATCCCACCGTGCGAGTGCTGCGCGAGTGCGTTGACGAGCTGCGGTCGGAGGGCCAGCACGACAAATTTACGCGCGAGCGGCTCGAAAGCATGCTGGACTTCCTGACCGTCACATCGAGCCTTTTCGAAGAGGTAATGCGCATGCCCACCGGCGCTTTGAAGGGAATTGCCAAGCTCCGAGGCAAGCTTTCAGCGTTGCTCGGGTCGAGTCGACGCACGCAGGGCGAGACGTCGTAATTCGTCCAAGTCTTGAGCCCTGCACGGAAGGAGTCGCCAATGAACGTGTTGACCGTGGCTTTGTGGGCAGCCGGAACCGTCGAGTTGGCAATAGCCCTTGCCAATATCGTACTTCCACGCAAACTCAAGTATCGCGAGAACCTCGCGCGCGTGACTCCGATGATCCGCCAAGTCTTTGTCGTGCATTCCGCATACATTGTGGGCATCGTTCTGCTATTTGCATTGATTACTTTCAAGTTCACCAACGAGCTTGCCAGTGGGCGAGGCCTGGGCCGATTTCTGGCAGTGGCGATGGCGGCGTTCTGGTTCTGTCGAGTGCCGTTGCAGCTTTTCTACTATGACCGCGCCGTGCGCCGCGACAATCGAGCCGGCGATGCCGCCATCACACTGGCTCTTCTGTTTCTCGCTGCAACTTACACCGCGGCAGCGCTCGTATAGCCCACTCTTGATTCGACCGCCCGGTTTGCTGCACGTGTAAGCGCACGTAAATGTGGAGGTCCAGCCATGAAAACCGAGTCATTCGCTGATATGAGCGTGGCGCATGGCAACGTCGCGCGGCGTCGGCGTTGCCATGCTGCGCAAGCCAAAACTTCCCGACAACATTGGATTGGCTGGCTGCTGCTCGCCGTCCTTGCGGCAGCGTGTCTCGCGATTCGCGCCGCCTTGATTCCGTGGGTATTCATGTGGGCAATGGCAGTCTCAATCTTCGCGGGATTCAAGTGGCAGACGTGGTGGGAGCAACGGTGCACGGCGCCCAAGGCGAGTTGGAAACGGAGTGCGGCGTACTTACTGCTTTGGCCCGGTATGGAGGCCGAACAGTTTTTGGATCGCACATCGCCGCAGCCGGAGATTTGGGCGCGTGAGTGGCTGTCGGCTGCGCTCAAAACGATCGCCGGTACGGCACTGATCCTCGCCAGCAAGAGTGCGCTCCTCGCCAGCAGGCCGCTGGTCGCGAGCTGGGTCGGCATGGCCGGAATGGTGATGATTCTTCACTTTGGAACCTTTTCTTTGCTGGCGCTCGCGTGGAAACGTGCCGGCATTCGCGCCGAGGCAATCATGCGGCGGCCGCTCACCTCGCAATCGCTCGGCGAGTTCTGGGGCAAGCGCTGGAATCTGGGTTTTCGCAAACTGTCGCACGATCTGGTGTTTCGTCCCCTGCAGAGGCGATATGGCGTCGTTGCCGGTAACCTCGGCGCCTTCCTCGCGTCGGGGCTGCTTCATGAACTAGTGATCTCCGTTCCGGCGCGGGCGGGGTACGGATTGCCGACTGTCTATTTTCTGATTCAGGGCGCCGGAGTGCTTGTGGAGCGTTCGCCGTTGGGCCAGCGGCTTCGGCTATGTGGCGGCACACCCGGGGGCATCTGGACAGTGCTAATCGTCGCCGGGCCATCGCCACTTCTGTTTCACCCCTGGTTTGTGCTCCGCGTCGTACTGCCGTTCCTGCGCGCAATCTGAGGATTGAAGGGAGCACGAGACCATGCCGCGAAATTTCGATCAGTGGCTCAGTTTGGCGCTATGGCTTGCAGGCGCGGGACACTTTGTGGTCCTGATTGCCAGCTTTCAAGTGCCGTACCGGCTGAAATGGAAGCAAGATCTCAGCAAGCTGACCCCATTCAACCGAAAGCTGATGTGGGTCCACGGCGGATTCGCCGTTTATACGATCATCTCGTTCGGCGCCCTCACTCTGTTTTTGCATGACGAGATGTTGCATGGCCAGCGCGCCGGACCGGCCCTTTGCGGGTTCATCGGTATCTATTGGCTGTTGCGCGTTATCGTCGACTTCACCTACTACGATCACTCCGACTGGCCGCAGGGGAAAACCTTCATCGCCGGACATGTGCTTCTGACTTCGCTGTTCGTGTTTCTCTCCGCGACATACCTCGGCATATCGGCCATGTATGTGCTTGGATAGAAACCGTTCTTCGGCAACCGCTCGCGGCCCAGGTCGGAATTGTGAATTTCGGGTGCTCTGCGATGTATGCGCGAGCGTCGGATCGAAATGGGCTGCACTGGAGTGCAGCGGTCGCGGGAGAGGGAGCTTCGATTCCGCTATGGCTTACTCACGGGCAACAAAATCCGCGGAAGGCGGCGCATCGGTGGCCGCTCACGCTAAGATGGTCGCGTCCGAACAACTTCGGAAATGTTCGGGCGCCTCAAAACAATACGGTAAGGACCTTCCAGCGAAAAATGAAGAGCGCGATATCAACCGCGTCGCAGAGTGAGCCGCGCTGGCCGGTGGCGGTCGCGTTGGTTGCCGCGGGCTGCATGTATTTAGGACTGCCGGAAGATCTTTCGGTGGGACCGCGGTGGCTGCTGCTCTCGATCATTTTGGTGCTGCTGGCGCCGCTGGTGATCACGCATCGCACCGGCCGCTACCGCCTCAATCACATCTTGGCGCTGCTTGCCGATGGGATCCTGACGGTTTTTCTGATCGGGTCGCTGACATTCTTAGTGCAGGGGCTGCCATCTCATCGGGAGTCGCCGCGCGCGCTGCTGCAATCCGCGGCGGGACTGTGGCTCACCAACATTTTGGTGTTCGCGCTGTGGTATTGGCGGCTGGACGCCGGCGGGCCGCACGTGCGAGAAAATGCGACCGGGCCGATTCAGAGCGCGTTCTTGTTTCCACAGATGACGCGTCCGGACGTGGATGGGGATGTCAAGTCCTGGTCTCCGCATTTCGTGGATTACCTTTTCCTGGCTTTCAATACCAGCACCGCATTTTCGCCGACAGATACGTCCGTGCTTTCCCGCAAAGCCAAACTGGCGATGATGGCGCAGTCTTTGATTTCCCTGATGATCATCGCGCTGCTGGCCGCCCGGGCCGTGAACGTGCTATAGCGCGAGCTGGACAAGGCTCAGAAACGAACGGCGACGCGAGGCTCGCCGCGCAGCCGAACGGTTTTATTGGGAACTGTTGCTGGTTTGGCGATTTTTGCGGTCGCCGTTTTTCGGAATTGTCGCGGTTGCGTCAGCCTCGATCGTAACGTCCACTTCGGCGCCCACTTTCAGGCTGACTTTGTTTCCATTCTCGTCGCGAAGCGAATTTTCGATGCGGAGTTCGCGGTACATGTGCTCCGCCTGTTCGACTGCGATTTGAGCTTTTTCGGGCAGGGCGGGATGAGGGGAGGGAATCACCTTCTCGACGGTTCCCGTGAGAGTCACCGAAGGCTTTTCCTTCTTGTCCTGCTGGTCTGCGGTTTCTTCGGAATTCTTCATACGCGATTTCCTCCGCCGATCAACGGCGACCGGCAATCGTCGATTTGCGTTCCGGCGAATGCGGGCCAATAGATCAATCGGCGACGTCGGCGCTGCGCCTCGATCAGGAATGGCCGCGGGGGCTGTTGCGCTCGAGAAGTCGGCCGCTCAGCGAACGACGGTCACCGTTCAAGTATTTTTGCTGGAATTCGCCGACGCGCGGAACTAGGTGTTTACCCTAGTTAGCAAGACTTCCACCGATGCTCGACGACCGCTGGCGGCGGACGTGAATCCCGCATTCGCCTGACTTCAGATTTTCGCCAAAGACGGAGGCGACGATGCGCTGTGGGCACGTGCAAGCAAAAATTATCATCGGTGCGCGTTTGCGAGCCATGTGCGAGCCTTCGTTTTCAGGTAAGATATTGAGAATCACTGCAGGGGCGTAGCTCAGTGGTAGAGCAGCGGCCTTTTAAGCCGAAGGTCGTGGGTTCGATCCCCACCGCCCCTACCAATCCTTCTCCTTGAAAACACGGGAGTTCTGGCGGCGGGTCGCGCCGTGTACCCCGCGTGTACCTCTTTAATCAGCGGATCGTTGCTCCAAGCGGCCCGGAGGTCGGCTTCGATCTGCTCTTGCCGAGATCGCGTCCAGGGCGCGTAATGCCGTTCTGTAATGCGGATGCTACTGTGCCCGAGAAGGATTGAGACTCTATCGAGAGGCACACCTGCGAGGAGCAATTCGACGGCGAACGTATCGCGGAGGCGGTGCGGATGGCCAGTAGGAACCTTTGCGAATTCAAAGAGGCGCTGCAAGCGGCGCTGCCACTTTCCCTTTGCGCTCCGCACGGTGGATGCGCCCGTCCAGAAGAAGTATCGCTCGTTTGAACGCGGCGCTGTCTCTAATGCCTCGACAACTGCATCCGGCAGGACGCAATACACGGGCACGCCGGTTTTCTGCGTATGGAGAAGCAGTTTGTTTCCGTTGAGGCGGCTCACTTCAAGCTGTGTTGCATCTCCGATTCGAAGCCCTGAATAGCGCAGCAAAAGCAGAAAAGCTCTGAGGCGCTGTGCATTGCGTTTGCCGGCGCTCTCGCCGTAAGGCTCAAGGGCCGCAATGATCCGAGTCATTTCTTCGCGCGTAAAAGGCATAGTGGGCTTGTTCGGCACCTTGGGAGCTTTCAAATCAATTGCTGGATTGTCGGCAATCCATTTTCTCTTTTCAGCAAACCGCATGAATGCCCGCAGGCGTTCCAGCTTCTTGAGGCTCGTGCGCGGCCCTTGTGTCCATGTCGCACGAAACGTTGCAAGCGTGTCGAGGTCCAGCTGCGTCAGGAACTGCAGCTTGTATGCTTCGGCGAAGGCGTCAAGCTCTTGGAAAAGGAGTCTGTACTTGTACAGGGTCGATTGATTCAATTTCCGCGCTTCGGCGTCCGCAATGAATTTCCGATGAGCGTCCTTAATCGTTATTTGCTGCTCCGTTTGACGTGTCCGCCGGTCCTCGGCTTCCCATTCGCGGACCATCTCTTGCGCTCGCTGCCAATCGCGCAGCTTGAGAGACTCGCGTATCTCCTTGCCGCCAAGGAAGCCATCAACCCAAATCGGGCACTGGCAATGCCGGTGCTTGCGCCCCTTATTGCGCTGCTTGCAGCTTCTTCGATGACGGCGGTAGATGGTCAGCATCGCGCAACGCTCCTAGCGAACGGCGGCTTTCGCCGATAGTCGCCGATGGACCCGCTGTAATACAGAGTGCGGAATCCGCAGCGTAACATAGCGTCTCTTGTGGCGGGGACTGCGATCTCCAATCACAAGCACACCCGGTTCATCTTCGAAAAGTTCACGAACTTTATCAGGACTGAGGTTCCAC